>Ga0157364_1001345_pt1 | contig 20635 bp, 8 predicted proteins | sample AttsexASBM2_FD_111476 | JGI IMG/M metagenome (GOLD analysis project Ga0157364, IMG submission 111476) | Fungus gardens microbial communities from leaf cutter ant in Ribeirão Preto, State of São Paulo, Brazil - Atta sexdens ASBM2 | ecosystem: Host-associated > Fungi > Mycelium > Unclassified ...
AGCTTGGCGTTTCGCAGCAAGCCATTTCCGTATGATTACATACGAATAAAGATTGAATTTTACAAAAAAAAGCTCAGAACTTTTTTGTACACCTAATATATATATATATATATATATATATATATATATATATTTCAAATAATACTGTAAATGTAACATTTTGTCTTAGTAACAGTAGGTAAATTGTAATAATTTACTTACTGACAGAGAATTTTAATTTTCAGTATTTAAAGATATAGATACAAATCAGAAAAAAATTGACTATTCAGTCAAAGACTTACTTGAAGAAATGCACAGATATTCATTAATTTAAATATATACATTAATACAAAAAATTGTAACAACTTACCCTAGTCTCCCCTAACTATTTCATTTAAAAATTCTGATAATTACAGACATTATATGCAGATTATAAATAAACAATCTTGGTATCAAGGAAAACTTTCATTATAGATGAGAATATTCGATTGTGGGAACTGTTTGTGAAAGGGGAGGATGATCGAGAAGCATGTATGCATTATCGGCGACCTGATTATACCGCGCATATTGACCAAACTCAAAAAAAAAGATTCATCCAAAAAACTGCCGATTCGATTCTAATCTATGCTGATGTAGTACTGAAGCATGAGCTTGGGTCAATCCATGCATAATGAAATTTTGACTTGCATATATATATATATACGTTATGGTGACTACCACGGATCTACGTATACGTATGTACGCGCTCGTGCAATTTGCATGGATTTATCGTAGATGAATGTGGGTCCACGTCGAAGCAATGAAGGTAATTTAATCTGACACATCCTCTTTTCCACTTTCTCACTTTTGCTGAATAAAAAGGAAACTGAAGGCTTATTCAGTCGCTTTAAAGCGCCGAGATATACAATACGACAGAGCAGCATGAATTCGAATTGTTCTAGAGAAAAGGCATTTCCCATACAGATTTCCAAGGGACGCTCTGAAAACATCGAGAGAATGTTCCAATGTTCTCTGAACATCCTAATAACGTTTCCAGAATATCTCTTGAATAGAATATTATGTATGCGTTTTATACAAAATTTTGAAAAAGGAAACAATTTTTGAATCAAGAAACATCAAATATTTCATTAGAGTAACTCTACTATTTACGCCACACAAATAAAAAATAATAGAAGTCGAAATAATTTGCAAGATAAATGTTAACAGTAATGAAGCTCCGATTTTGACCTTAACATATATTGTCAAGATCATGGCCTTGAGTGATCTTCATTAGAGAAGATTTTAATCTGCGCTTGTTCTTTGTTCAAAAGCTGTTTACAAATAAAGTTGACAATATAAATGTGCATTTAACTGTATAATTTCAATTGTACTACTATCACAAATAATTCAATATAACTTTTCATGCCAAGCGAGATCTATCTTATATCCCCCTTGCTCAGAGATTTGGTTGGTTTGATTTAAATTTGCTCGTTTGAATTTCCGGGCCCACTGTCAAGGGTCACAATATGATAAATAGTGTTCTGTCCTCTTCGGGAAGACATTTTTAATATTGTATATAACACAGATTTTTCTAGAATCAATTCAAAGAACGCTATGAATCGCTTCAAGATGAAGCTCGTCAGAATATCTTGACTTTTTTAAGCCTTTTCCAAAATGTTAATTGCTTCTACTTGAGCAGATTCACACCAGATGGAACACAATATTGTCTCTTAATCAGCAATTAAATGAAGTGATGATCTCCAGATGCAAAAAACGCATATATTATATGTATGGGGCACGAGTGGAATTTGAATTCAAATCTTCAGAACATGAGTCGATCACTCTGAAGTCATACATGCCATCCCTTGCCTAGGCATCCATCTTTACACCCAAAACGAGATTCATCTCACATCTTTCTCCTCCTTTCCTGTTTAATAACCTTCGACTTTTTTCGCGAAGCTAGATCTATTCCACATTCTCTCCAAGAGAGACGTCCAACTTTTTACGCGAAGTTTCAGCTTTTTAAGCGAGTTCCGTTCCATCTCCCCCTGTTCGACTTTCCACTCCGTCGCTTATTGTTCGTTAAAAAGTTATTAATGAATAAATTAAACCTCTCCTTGATAAAGAAGATGTGGAGTAGATCTCGCTTCATATGTCAGATGCAAAAAGGGAGTACCTTCACGAAAAGTTAGACAGCCCTAGGCAGGGAATGTGTGAAGTAGACCTAGTTTCACGTAAAATATCAGTCGCCTCTTGATAGTGGAAGAGAATATGGAGTGAATTTCACTTCGCGTGGACTTTATGTCCTCCTTTTGTATTTATTTCGTTGATATCCCTGATAAAAATTTTTCTCATAGTTTCTCATAAAATCTTTTATAATTTCTCGTAATTTCTTATATAAACAATTTTTGAAGGACTATATAAAATTATAAGAAATTTTTTAGATTTTTAAATATTTTTTCTTGTATTTCTTTCCAATAACTATTAATAAAAAATATCAATTTCTCATAACGATCTAATGAGGAATTATGAGAAACTTTTTTCACATTTTCTAATATTTTCTTATTTTTTTCTCCAGCAACAAAGAATAAGAAATATATAATAATTTCTCATTCTCATCAATCACCCGATGAGAAATTATGAGTCATCTTTCAGATTTTCCAATTTTTTAAATGAGATTTCTATAATTATGAGATTTCTGATTTCTTGTTGTTAGAAAAAAAATATGAAAAGATATTAGAAAATCTGAAAATCTAAAAATAGCATGTAACGGCTTAATGAAGTAATATGGCATAAGATACAGTATTCATAATCCATAAGATATCCCATATTTAAAACCGGATAAGTAAGTAATAAAATTATATAGATATAAAATATATATAGATATAAACTTATAAGCAAGGCTAGGCATATTTTAAATACAATTTCCATCTGCTTTTTATTTAAAATACGAAAAAGAATCCTTGATAATGAATAATATACTGTATCCTTGATAACAATAATAGTAACTTATTAAATTTTCATGTGATAATTGGCGATACTGATTACTATCGTGCCTTAACTTTCAAGCAATACTCTAATTTACATCGTGCATTTGATCGAGTACTAACTAGCAATTTTCCATTGAATTATCTTAATTTTGGCAATACATGTAAACATACAGGGGAAAATGGAAGAATTGTGCGCATTTAAGGGAAATTCATTGTTGTGATTTTTTTTTAATTGAAATCAATATAAATATAAAGTATAAACAGTCGTCTAACGACATGCTTATATTACAATTTATTTGATAATGTTGTATTTGGCAAAGAGTAAAAAAAGCAAAAACAAATTTTTCGCGCGTCGGATAATTGTGCGTATGGATTGACATCTGCCTGGCCTCCTCACTTAACCACAAATCTTAATGAAAAAATCACGAAATAATGCGCTATTTATGCACTATTCATATCCGCAAACAAAAAATTTTGTGCTCATTCCGTTTAGTTAAAAAAAAAAATTTTTTGTAAGGGGGCTGTAGGCAGGGGGAGTAGGCAGCCAGTCAGCCTCCTCACCCGTTAAAAACAATCGATTTGAAAAATCAAATATACAGGATTTATGTGCTACTTATGCACTATTATTTCCAAGCATTTTGGATTTTTGCGCTGCAACCCTTAAGGCATTTTTTTCTTAGAGGGTGCCTTAAGAGTTGCAGTGCAAAAATCCAAAATGCTTGGAAATAATAGCGCATAAATCAGATAATTATTTTGCATAGTCAGAATATTTAATTTTGCAATTTTAAACGACTTAGGGATGATTATGGCTATTTGCTCCAAGAGGGAAATGCCTTAAAGATTGCAGCGCAAAAATCGAAAATAGTTGAAAATAGTAGCGCATAAAATCCTGTATATTTGATTTTTCAAATCGATTATTTTTAACAGGTGGGGAGGCTGACTGGTTGTTTACTCAGCCCCCCACAAAAAATTTTTTTTTAGCTAAACGGAATGAGCGCAAAATTTTTTGTTTGCGGATATGAATAATACATAAATAGCGTATTATTTCATAATTTTTTCATTAAGATTTGGTTAAGTGGGGGGGGGCCAGCTAAACAGACGTTATGGATTGGGTAATTGTATGCAAAATCAAAATTTTGTAAGAAATTAATATAAAATTAATAAAATAAATATTTTATGGAAAATTCAATTTTATGGAATGTTGATAAAAAAATAAAAAAAACTATTATACCAATATTAATGCAAAATTAATATAAACTTCGAAAAAATAATACAAAAATTGGAAAAATTAATTATTAAACAAAAATCGCATAAGTAATTCTCAGCGTCATCAGCATATTTCATGGACCCATTTAGAACACAGATAGTATCGAAAAACTACCCAGTTGACACAAATTAAAAGTAACATAATGTCAACGTTATAACTTCACAATGTAATTCTCAAGGAAAAATCAACACAAAAATCAATAAAAAATCAAAATGACATCAAAATATCTTTATTTTGATGTTTACAGTCAATAAAAAGTGAAATTAGTCATTCAATTACAAGTTTTGATTTTCCTAAAAGTCATCATTTTGATATCGAAGTATGTCATTTTTTGATTTTCTTTCGACTTGGTGTGTTGCTTGAACTGTTATGTAACACTATGTATTATATTATACTTATATTTTGGAATATGAAATTACAACATTAATATCATATTACTTTTAGTTTGTCAACTGGACAAAGTATCATATCTTCCGAATTCTTCGCCCTTTTCATTGAAAGGAGACTTTGAATTGTCCATACGCTTAATTTGAATTGTCCGCCGCAAATTGATTTGATAAAAAAAACGACTACTCAAAAACTTTTTAACTAAATTTCAATGAATAACAGTTCAAAAGACGACACATAATAATGTACTTCAATAAAGTATGCACGATTAAATAAACAAAATAAGAATACGAAGTTATCATCTTATTTTCTGGATGCCAAAATTTTTATCAAAATATGTAATTTCACCTTTTCTTACTCTTGTCATTAACTACATTTTCAAATTATATAACTTACTTATGGTTATATCCGAATTGCGTCTAGCCTAGAAATTTCGCCGCGGTAGCGTCTCTATTTTGGAAAAGTGCTAAACTAAAATGCGTATAATTACCTGCTACGCGAAATTACTTTCTCTTACACGATATGTGTATTTACTCTCGGAAAAATTTACTTTAAATAAAATTAAGATTTTTAAAACTAAGAGTTTATTTTAAATATTTTATGGTAATTTAAAGTTAATCCAGATCTAAGATCATTAAAGTAGTTTAAAGCTGACTTTAATATAATCTTATTAGAACAATCGAAAGTTTTATCATTTCCATTTGCATCCAGAATTTTTAAAATGCTCTTAAATTTTAAAATAAGATTAAGCTGATATAAAGTTATCAATGAATACAATAGGCGTTATTAGAGAAACGCGGTTACATTTTCACGTAAGATCCATACTTGATAGACTAAAAGGCACAGCGTTATAAAAGTTTTCAATTCGTGTTCTAACGAAATGATTTTTTTATGGCGATTTTTATTATAAATAAAAAAACGCTTGTTTCAAAATTTAAACAAATTCGTGATTTTATTAAAATTATTAATCTTAAAAAGAACCTTCAAAATATTATTAAAAATGTAATAATAATGGCTTAATAAGTCAAGCAATGTTGATGCGCAAGATTAGTAGTTCAGTGTTGAACACTTTCTTTATTAATAAACTTAACTCTCAAACTTTCGACTCACACAGAACTATCTTCAGTTAGTGAGGGATTAACATATAGACAAACAAGGCACTTGCCTAAGGCGGAAAATTTTTGAAGACATAAAATTTTCACACAGTTGAGATTTAATTTGTTAATCTAACGTTTTTGCATGAGTTACCGAGCATATTTTACCGAGAAAATCTTAAATATGTATGTACAGTTAAAAATGTATTATATTATTTATTAAGAATTATTAAATATTTTCATCAGCTAATACGGAAGTATAAACCCTTTTTTTATCCATTTTTCTTTTTATCAAATTTATATATAAATTAATGAAGCTACATGGGAGGGGGGAGAGGGACTAGATGTTAATACCTAGGGGGACGGCAAAATGTTTAATTCGTCACTGTCTTTAGTAAATAAAAACTTACAAAAAGCTAATATATAAGTAATCTCGCACATTAAATCTTTTTAAAAAATTTTGTTCAAAAGTAAAAAAAGCTAATATACATGTATCGCATATTTAAATTCTTATAAACCAATTTCACGAAACTAATTGCTAAAACTATAATTGCTACATAACTGTCATTTTTAGAAACATTGTTGTTTTCGCAACGGAAATAAATTTAAAGAACGTTTAAAAAGGTTTGATGATCCATAAATAAAATCTCACGTGAAGATATGACTGTATGTAGCAACTCGATAGAAAACGGATCAATGAAAAATCACATTTGACTGAAGATCATCGATTGAACAATTGAAAAATTTCAAAATTGTTTCTTTAATACAAAGTTCATTTTAATTTTTCCTTAAGTACGTTTTAAGGTTACTTTGAACAAAAAAAGTGTTGTAAAGAATCTAAATTTATCTTTGATATTTCTTAAGTTTTCTTTACAGTAAATTTTAAGTTTCTTTTTAAAATTTCTTAATTTAAAATTAAAAATATAAGAAAACGGCTCAAGTGATTATAAATTAAATATACAAAAATAAGAGCTATGAACTATTGAATGATAATCGAATATTCGTTTTTGATTTCGATCGGAGGTCAAAATCATCGTTTCGATCGGACTCTAATAGTTTTTGTGGTCACTTGTCGCCTACATTATTTTTGTTGAAAAAACTGCAAGTTTTCAGAAATAAAATCTGCAACACATTGGTTTTATTCTATTTAATTTACTACTTTACTTCTTTGCACAAATGGTTCGCAAAATTTTTTGAATTGTTTCCAGAAGCGAATGAAACAATTGTTTCATGTTTTTATCCATTATTAAATTAAAATGATTGCCAGAAAATTTAGGATCTGAAAAAATATTCAAAATTTGTGTGTCAATTCTATGGAAATAATGGAAACTATCTGTATGTTTGAACATATTGGTTATGCTAGTGACACAGATGAAAATTTTTTTCATTTATTTCGTCTAAAAATAGAAAAACAATTTCAGCAGTAATTTGAATTTGTGTCATTTCTAAAAATAATCTTCTTTAACCAATTATCTAACTATAAAAAAATTATTTTTTAAATTTAACACAAGCTTATGTTCTTTTGCGGTTATGGAGATGCAATTTTCTTTTGCAGAGTTCATTCATTCAGTTGCTTACAAAACAATCATTTTCAGACAACTACTAAAAATTAATTTTTCTAAAAAGAAATCACACTCATTTAAGTAGAAATATGGTTTGATTGATTAATTTTTAGTTTGTTCTTTTTTTTAATTTCTCTCTGTGAATCAAGATCATTAATGATAATTGATGATCATTCATGATAATTGAAACAAAATCACTCTTGATCACTCTTTTGCAAATTATTTATGACAAATGACATTAATGCTTTTTGTACAATTATTACGCAAGTAGGTTTTTGTTTATTGTGCTATTTCTTATCAACTTTCACTTCGATAAAAATTAGGATTACTCTATTAAAATTATTGTAATGTGATACTTAATTATATCTGATTACTATTCTATTTAACACTCAGTACCGGACAGTATAATTTTTCACAGTTTGATGCCACAATATTTGTATAGCAATAAATTTATACATTCATAGTGATGAATAATGAAATTGTACAAATCATTTGAAACTCTTTTATTGATCTTCTATAACAAAGCACGTGATGTTAGAACATTTATGAAAAACAACTGAAACAAATTAATTAATTTGCTTCGGTTTTATCGGTACATTAATAGTTAATATAAAAGTTTCATTTTATATAAAATCATTCATTTTATATAAAAAAATTCATTCATTTTATATAAAAATTCACTTCATTTAATATACAGAATTATTACTTCACTTCTAAATAAGTTGTCGATAATTTTTATCTATGAGGTATCTCTAAACAAAAATATCTCATGGATAAAAAGTTACATAGATATTGACAATCTAGAGAAGTGAAGAAATCGGGCGTTAGACGGCTGAAAAGAAGAAAGTTAGTATATATACTTATTTGTAATACTTATTAGTTGAATGTTAGAAGAAAAAAATCAGAATTTATAAATCATTTTTAGATTAACTAGAAAAGGCCGAATTACTAGTGTATCGATAGAACCGGAGCAAATAAAATTATTTGTTTCATCATTTATTATTTCTCACAGCATCGCATGCCTTGTCATAAGAGATCAATAAAAAGTCAATAATGTTATTAAAGTTATAGATAACTTATCTAAAGTTGAAAAAATTGGATATAACTTTTTCTCTTATTTCTTTCAAACAGTTCGAGAGCAGAGCAATAAGTAGAAATAATTTTGCTTTATGATCTTTAAATTGTCATTTAAAACCGATATAAATTTTGAGTGTAATTAATATTGTTTTAGAGAAAAAAAAATTGTCTTTAGAATACAAACTGTTTAATTTTTAAATAAATACAAATAATTTTGTTCGATGCTCGCATGAATTTATAATATTGCCAGTATTATGCATTTTATTTTACAAATAAATAAAAAATCAATAAAAAATTTGGAAGTATTTGTAGTTTGCATTTAAAAAAATTATGTTGTATTTTAAATAAAAATTAAAAAAATATTTTGTATCATATTTCATTCAAAAAAGCACTTGTCAAGAGCATTTGTCTTTCTCTTTCTCGTATTTTAAATAAACAACTTAGAAATATTTTGTATTTTGTATTTTAATTTATAATGTAAATACTAAAATTGTCAATATTTTGTATTTTGTATTTCAAACGCTTTAATGATGTTTTTTTTCAACCCTGCATATATTATAGGTATACAATTGTACATAATATATACCTGAATTACCCTATATGAAGATATAATTAGAGAGAAACACTTTAATGATACTTTCATATGATGATCAGAAAATATTTCCATTTTCTTTAATTCTATCGTCTGAAAGGAAGGATATTTTGTGGTTATTTTCCTAGGATATACATGTATAAGCGCACACGCATTCTTTACAGAAATTTGCTATAAAAAAATAGTGAATATTGTTACTATTATTAAACAAAAATGCTTTTAATATTTAAAATAAGTCATTAACCACTATCTTTCAGTATTAAATTGAATTTCTGTAAGGAATTTATAAGAATACATTAAGAATTTTTTTTCATCTTTCTCACATCGCTGTTATCGATGCTTTCTAATAATACAGCCAATCTCGAACGGTGTCATTCATATGAAAACGAGTCTCCTATAAATTCTGAGCGGTATGTCTTTTTATTGTAGTTACGCCCCTGCATCTTTTTCCCCGGAGTGCACGCCGCACAGTAAGATGCACTCACGCCTCGTCCTTCGTCTCGCGACGAAGGAAGACGCGTCTCATCCTTCTTCCCTTCCCCAGCAAATGCCAGTCGACGGGCTGGATACGATGGGCATCCTGGTTCGTCCTTGAATATTCAATGGCGGTAGCTCCGAGAAGGGCGAGTGTTTACTTAGTTGCAATCTCGTAACTCGGTCTCTCGGTCGTCCGCATTTTTATGCGTCTACCTTAGCCTTAATCGCCGCATTATGAGCATCAGGTGTATCCTGACATGGATTTTAGGCACCAACGGATACCGACGTGAGGCCCGAGGGTACCGTGGGTATTTAACAGGACGCCCCACCGGTACGGGACCCGACCTGGCGGTGAGGTGTTGTCTTTCTTTTTCTACGCGTCCTCTTCCCACACCCTTGACCTAGCCAGAAGCGTTTGCATATTCAACAGGCGACTTGTAACTTTGTTGCAATTCGAGCCGCGGGCACGGCTACCGCATCTGCATACCGTATTCTTGCTGCCTCTTCTCGCCGCTTCTGCGCCGTAAGTCCGGACTGTCGAAAAAACCAGTCCCGAAAATCGAGGCCCAGCTTCACCACCCCATAAGATGATAAAGATTCATGCATGATTTATTTATGCATACGCACGTCGAGTTAATGGCCGCGCACGCGTATGAGAAAAAGAGTGAGTAAGTGAGTGAGTGAGTAAGTGAGTGAGTAAGTGAGTGAGTGAGTGAGCGAGTGAGTGAGAGAGAGAGAGAGAGAGAGAGAAAGAGAAAGAGAGAGACTCTCTTCTGCTCCGTCATTCTAAAGCTTTTGAGGCGTATAAAAATAAGAGGGCTAACGAGCTATCCGGCCGAAGTTGTTCAACGATATCGATTCCTTAAATATCACTGCCACGCCAAGTTTAAAAGCGCCGAGTTAATCGTGTCGTAAAAGTGAACCGCTTTCTTCTAATACAAAAATTGATAAGATAAGAATTGAAGCGACGCACTAAGAAGAAAATATTGGTATCAAAAATTATTATATAAATTACAGTTATTATTACCATAAAGATTGTTGTAATTACTATAATTTAATTTAAATAATATATACATAGTTATTATATATATATAGTTATTAATTACTAACAGTAATAATGTAATAAAACAATAATAACAGTTGTAGCAGTAATAACTAGGAATGCATTGAATCGTAAAATTACCGAATACCCAATATCCGAAAAAAATGTAATATCGGGTATCCGATATCCGATCAGATATCCGGGAAAGCAATTTTTCGAGTTGAATATCTGATATTTTCCAGATATTCGAATTCCGGGACAATATCTTCTAAAAAAAAATTAATTAATTAAAAAAAAAGGAAAACTGAAAACTGAGGAAAAATTATAATTTTGCAACAATATATAAGATATTGTAGCATTATGAGTGTACTTACTTATTTATAAAACATTTATAGGTTTGATAAGTAACGAAAAAAAATCTTTCGCACGGGCAGAATGGACTAAACTGAGAAAAAAAATCTTCATTTTACAATAGTTTTTGCAATAGTTAATAATATTAATATTGCTAAATATTGCTAAAAATCTCTTCTTAATAATCTTTTGCAAATACTATCAATATACTTTACAGAAAAACTGTAAGAGACAAAAATTGTTTATTTTCTTCTCATAAAGTTCTGAAATTTTTTTCAGAATTTTTTAATACTATATTTTCTCATATTGGTAAAAATAAGAAAATGTAATACTAAAAAATTGATAAAAAAATTCTGCAAAAATTTTTAGAGCTCTATGAGAAGAAAATAAATAATTTTCGTCTCTTGCAGTTTTTCTGTCAAGTTGAGTATTTAAGTAAAAAATTATGAGGACCAATTTTCGACAATTTTTAATAATTAACATCTTGTTTACTATTGCGAAATTTGTAAAATGATTGGGGACTTTTCTTCTCAGTTCAGTCCATTCTGCTTCTATGAGAAAGATTTATCATTACTTACCAAACATCCTGTATAATAAAAAATCAACAATTTAATGATATAAAATTTTAACCGGATACTAACAGTATCCGACTATCTGGTCGAATAGTAAAAAAGTGCCGAATAATACCGGATACCGGATATTTTTCGGGTATCTGATGCATCCTTAGTAATAACCATAACTATAGTAACATAAATATAACATGTAACATGTAACATAATTATGGTTATACCATAATAAATATTATAATGCTATAATGTTAATAATAATAACTATGTATATTCTATTTTTTTTAAATTATAGTAATTGCAACTATTTTTATAATAATAATAATTGTAATTTTTATAATCACTTTCGGTGCCAATTATATATTATACATTATATTTTTTAAATCTCTATACAGATGTAGTTACTATTACTAATATTATAGCAGCAGTATATAGCAGCCATAATTATGATATACATATAATTATAATCATAAATTCCAAGAATTTTTTTCTCAGTGCACAGAATTAAATGGGATGGGATCTGTTAGTTCTTAACTCACGATGAATAATTACTTATTTTTATTAATATTTTTTATGACAGGATTAAATAATCTTTATAGTATGATCTATTTGTAGACATTTCTTGAAATTTTACTTTATAAGGCATAAATTAAATTACAATAGCATATGTAATAAGCTTTTAATTGTAATATCGGTACGACATTATGCAGAAAACTTAAAGCATTTACAAATGTTATTAATCATCATTAATGAATATTGTTTAAAATTTATGTCGTTAGTAAGGGAGAGTTGATTGATTTTTTACTATAATTGCTTGGTTAAAAAATGTATATAATTATGATTAAGACCTTTAAGACCTTTGTATTGTTATTAATTGTTAATATTAATATTAATTGTTAATAATAATAATTACATTTATGGTTCTATATTCGAGGTATAGAAACTGTTGTTTTCGAATGTATTCAACTATTTAAGAAACAAAAATTATGTTTATGAGAAGAGTAAAATTTGCAATTTTTAATAGATATAAATAATATTTAACAAAATGTTTGTATATATATATATATATATATATATATATATATATATATATATATATATTTTATATAAAATATTATAATAATTCTAATGATTAATATTTTTGAAATGCAACCATTTCAAATTATATAAAATTTAATTCATTTTTACGAAAATTCGTTTTATTATTAATTAAATTTTATTATTATTAATTAATTATATTTTTTCTAACATTTCATTTTTAATATTAATACCTTTTTTAATAGTTGCTATTAAATCTGGCATTATCTTTAAATCGTGTCTACGATCTTTGATAGTAATCATTAGTTTATTGATTGATTATTAATTTAATCGATTATTAACATACATTTTACCAATATAATAACCTGAATATACATATATACAAACATCTTATTAAATTCTATTTATACCCATTAAAAATTGCGGACTTTCCTCTTTTTAATACAACTTTTATTTTTTCAATAACTAAATATATTCAAAAATCACAGCTGATTAGTTTCGACACAAAATCTTTTCGTAAAACATTCTATAAAAGAAATATAATATAGAAAGAAATATAATTGTATCTGAAAACGATAACTACGAAATCTATAATATTATAATCATTGAAGGCAATCATATTTTTTGGTTATAAAACTGTAAATATATCCAGATAGCATAGGATCCATTGTATGTTCACTGGATATATCATTCTGGATATTGAGATATCTAAATATGTCCATCGAACGTCCCATGGACATCTGAGGGATGTACATTTATCACAACTTTGCACATCCATAAAATGTTCGAAACATATCCAATTTTGAACCTATTATGGATTAGTTGCGGACTGATTTTGAATTCTTCTTTTTCAAAAAAAAAAGCTTACAATAGTGAGTTAATCATATTTTATAAGACCAAAGAAATTTAAAGGATTAACTGGATGATACTGTAATACTTTTAATAAATATTTAGCGAGAACGAGTAATTTAATTTAATTTAATTTAATTTAGTTTAATTTAATTTGCAAAGCTCTATGAAAAAGACTATATGTTAATAGAGTAATATAAAGTACTTTAATTATTGAAATTATGAAATATGCTATCAGTCTATCTTATAGAGTCTATTTTCTCCATTTTCACGAAATATGCGTTAGCCCATTGTTGCAGCAAATATCCTTAATTCTAAATTTAAGTAAATACTAAAAATTATTGAGTAATTCATAAAATTAATATTGAGTAATTCATAAAAAATAATACGATTTTCCGAATTGTAAGATGCACCGCGACATCGCATTAAATTCGCAGAATAGGACTTTTATTTTACAATATTAAAATGTCAATTGATGTATCAGCAGGAGACTAATAAATGTATATTAAGAAATTGTAAATGAAATTAAATATATATATAATAAAAAGAATAAGAAAATATTATAAAAGTAAGATCCAAATGTAGATTCATAGAATGCTCCGAAAAAAACATTTATATAATGCAAGGAATGTCTCATGAATGTCCATTTTACATCCGCGAATATATGAATCGTATTTAAAATATATTCTTGGAATGTTAATATCTGGGATAATTAATTACTAACATTAAATATAGCAGTAGAGGAAAGTCACCGATATCGACATATTACTTTGTTTTTATACAATATTTCTTAAAAGATAAAAATAAAACTGTAAAAACAGTTTTAGTAGTATAAAAAGTATCTTTCAGATAATATAAGCAATTTTTATAATACTGCAATTTTGCAATAATTAATTTTTTCATAAAGTAAATAAAAATAAATGTCTGACAAAATAGACACAGTAAATCCAAAATTGACACAGTAGACAGTAATGATACATATTCCCATTCTTTTTCTTTTATAAGAATTATTTGTATAAAGTACTTACAAGTGAATGTATATAAGATATTCCAGAATCTATCTTTTCATATCGTTATAAAACATTTTCATTGAATTATATACATATTTATTTTATGCTGTTCTGCAAGATGCAAATGTAACGCAATAATTTTTCAAGAGCTTTTATCCATATACACATGATCCTCCAATAGAGCTATAAAGCAACATTATAAAGATTAAATTAGCTAACGATCTGTTTTACAGACAGGTGTGGCGATTTACGCTGCGTCCCAATTTTAAATTTAAAATCGTATTATGAAAAACTAAGAGAAAAATAATATAAATAAAACTGATTTAGGAAATTACAAGCATTTAAAATGACGTAATTTTATCAATAATAGTTACTATTATATAAACTACACAATTTGCAAAAGAAAATAATAAGAATTTTATTGTCGCATTCGTAGGATTCGTTTTTAGCTAATTTATAGAAATAAGCCACAAATTATGAATTTGTACTTTTTTAATTAGTTAAAGATCACCATTTTTTATTACTATTATAAATAAAGCGCAATAGTTTCTGAAAAATAAGAGGGTGTCACTTTAGGAAACCTATGTCAGTATCGGTGACTTTTTTCTAATAAAAGGAGCTTTTTACCATAATTATTTTATCATGCAATTAGCATATAATTACAAATACTTAACTAATTTTTCTCTCAAAATAAATATACGTAATAAAAATTCAGCGATATTTGTTCGCGGATCCCTGCTTAAAAGAAAATCGAATTGATCGCGACGTAACAGCTCATGTTTTATGTCAAAATACCTTCACCCATAGATCATGCTCGATCGAGCTACGCCACTCGGCGGCCTTATCAGCGAATCCGTGATATGCAGAAACCATTTCACCTATTAATAGAGCGTGCCGGGTCGCCCGACAAACTGGGTCTCGGGGTCTCGGTTTCGCACATAACGAGAAGTACGACGAGAGTCGATCGACCGATCGGCCAACCGGCTAGTCGGCCGGCCGGCCGACCACGTCATTGGAGAACGTTGGAGAACGCGCCCGCGTACTGGATACGTTGGGTGAAAGTCTTGCGATCGGTCTTGCGGAAAACGCATGCGAAATTATTAATCGCAAGCTGTGATTGTGCGGAAAATCTCGAAATCGCCGAGATTGAAGCCACTTATTGCAGTGGATTAGTTTATTGGCGATGAACACGTTTTCGATGAACCATGGGGATACTCACATCAATAATCCAGTTTTCACGCTGCAACCTGCAGATTAACTCATACATAATATTGCATAATGGATAGTTTCGCTGTTTTTTTATTCGCAACATTAAACATTCGCAGAAAGTCATTCTACTATTTTGATGACGTACAAAAATTTAGATAGAGCGAAGAGGGATTCAATGCGAGATGTAGAAAATTTCACGAATTCAATCACATCGCTATAATTTTTCACTTTCGAAAGTATACAAAAACTGAACACAATCGCTTACTTCTTCGAAATCTATTTTTTAAGTTTTTGTAACATTAGATTCATTTTGGAAAATTTTACATAGTATAGAAATATTTTGTAAACGAACTAACTTTCTTAAACAAAATAAGTACCATAAAACTTCAGAAGTATTTTCAATTTTACAGTACAATCTTGGTCAAAATATAAAGCACTTTTTTTTTAACAAATTGATAAACTTTTTATATTTACAAATTATTAATGCAAAGTAAATTAAAAAAGGACTATTGAAAATATTTATTTTTTTAACAATTTTAATATTTTGTTAATTCTTTACTTTTTATTATCGTTTTTTAATAAAAAAGTAATAAGTTGAGGATACTCAAAGTGCTTATATAAAAGAGACTTGGAGACAAAAGTAACATTTTGATTTTAAAGCTTTACAACAATTAAAATAATATGTATGTTAAAAAACGTACGTACGTACATTTAGACGCAGAATTTATTTAACTGCAAATTTTTTTTTGTTCAATTTTGTAATATAACTAGAAAAAAAAATTATGCTTGTTTAGACTATAAAAAATTTTGTAACCGTTCCACTCCCTGGTACGATTGTAAAAGGAGATAATTGTCCCGTATTATTTCTGAATAAAGAACAGTAAAAGAAGATGATTGTCCCGTATTATTTCTGAATAAAGAAATAATAGAGTACGAATTTGGACTGATAAAAATAAATCTTGTTAAATAAGAGAATTGTCAAAAAATAACGATTATTTATTAAGTTTTATCAATAAAACTGTTTATAATCATAATTATCCAGAGCATTGGACATCCCAAGGACCTCTATTTTAAATCCAAATCACGTCCGCACATCTACATGGACATAAAATGGACATTCATCATACCATATTATATATGAATGTTCTATTCGAAACATTCCATGGATGTTCGCATTTAAATTTTACTTTTACAACGTTTTTCTTTGTTAAAATATATATATTATGTGACATTAAAATTAGTATATAAGTATATATATGTACATATATGCATATTTTCATATCAATATTATTACTCAAATAAAATTAGTTAATTCCAAAAAATTGTAATTTTTGAACTACTCAATATTTTAAAAAATTTTTAATTCAAAATCAATTTTAAATTCAAAATTGAGGACACATATTCTCTTATTGCAATACTGAGCTAACTCACATTTGGTGAAAGCTGAGAAAATTAATAAGATACAGTCAGAGGATATATTGGATGGTAACGTATTTCAATAAACACCTATTATCATGCAATAATCACTATTGCAGCAAACTCTTCAAAAAGAAAAAAAATGTCCAAAATCAGACCATAATAAGTTCAAAATTGGATATGTTTTGGACATTCCATGGACGTACATAGTTGTTGCAAACAAGTTGTACATCCCATAAAATGTCCACAGAACGTCCGATGGACATAATTTGGATTTCCTATGAACATCTCAATGTTCAGAATCGGAAATCCAATGAACGTACAATGGACCTTCTTGTGCTATCTAGATTACTTATCACATTACCATATGTACATATATATATATATATTTAATGTATGTGTATACAGCGAAAATAAACTCTACAAACACAAATAATAGAAGAATATCATTTTCGATCAAAGCAAGTCTTGATTTTTATTGTTAATAATATGCATATGTGAATATGTATATGAATACAATTATCTATTTCTATAAATTGTATATCAATTCGGTTTATTAAACTTGAAATATAATCATAAATTAAAATAATCTCACAATGATGTAAATTAATTGATTGTTTAATAATAATGCTAATAGTATCTTAAAACCTATAAATATCTTATTACGAAAAATATTATTTCCGAGATTCGAATTTAAATTTCCCTTATTCTGTGTGGGCGTCTTATCAATTCGATTATCTCTACAATTTATAAAATCTATTAAAAATGATAAAAAACAAAAAATAACTTTTTTTAAAATTATAAATATAAAATTTAAATGAAGAAGTAAGGACGCATTCTGAACGAAGAAAAATACAAGTAGTTTTAGTTATTAAAACAACACTAAAATAATATTAAACAAATCCGAGAACAATTGTAACTATAACTGATTCCAGATACGAATGTCATTATTGTCTCCTAATAATATTTTATAATTTATACAGTAAATTTTTTAAATACAAATTTAGATGCAAGTCAATTCAAATATGCAAATCATTCAAATATGCAAATATGCAAAGCATACATATAATTATTAAAACATGTAATAATAATATGTTATATCTTTGTTGTACAAGAAATATTTTAAATATTTGGTGCACGCAATAAAATTTATTAATTATGAAAAAAAATAACTTCTGCTTTTGCATAAACAATTAATGAATCAATCTAATAATCTGTTTAGAGAATTTTGCCTTGCGTATTATTATTATAGTTTCAGAAATATTGACAAGGTTATTTTTATCCCCAGTTTTCCCTACTTATTATAACCAAGATGGTATATATCAAAATGTATTATATAAATCGGCAAATTAACATTCAATAAAAATTACTTATTTTTGCTTTTGTTCTCAATTTAAACTTCCACTTCCACAGCCGCTTTTTCGAAAAATCAAATTCTCAAGTACGCTCTCAAGAGTTCGAGATTTCATAAAGTCAGGCTAACTCGATTCCGCAGAAGATATTTCTAAGACATTTTTATGCAGCTTCAATTCAATGACTTTTTTGGAATATTTAGAATATTCTTGTGTCCAATCGTGTCAAATGCACGCACACAAACTTCGCGCATTTGCACATACGTAGATACGCGTAGCTGACGCACGAATGTGACTTGTAATCGAGCTGAAAGTTTACTAGGTGCCTCCATTTATCGACAATTGAACGTTCCATTTACAAATCCGAGCTTTTACGTAAATTAATTTCAATTAGTCAATCTGCTCATCGATTTCATTCTATTTTCTATTTTCATAAAAAATCCGTCAGACCGTCTCGTTATTCGCGTAAGATAAAATGAGATAACAAATTTTTTCATCTTTTTAATTTTGCTTCCAACTTAATAAAATTTATGTCACATCTAATGCGATTTTACTGACTCATTTTTTTCCACTATGTACTATTCTCAGAATACATTTGCAAGGATTTCTTTTAATTATCCGATGTTTCGATTCTCAAAATTGAATTAGAATTTATAGGATGATGTACGAAATGTCATATCATTTAATTATTTAATTTCAAACTCAGTAATCAATTTCATATTGTAGTTCTATACTTTTATTTTAAAAATATTGTACATAAGTTGCGTATGTAAATCAAATAACATTTCATATAATATAAATATTTTAACCAAATATACTATAAACTTTTATAGTATATTTTAACCAAATATACTATAAACTTTTATAGTATAAAATTGATTATTATAAAGCACGAAAATTAAATAATTAAATGGTATGGCATTTTGTTACCTGTTAATTCTAATTAAATTTTGATTGAAAATTAAAACGTTGATCCGATAATAATTAACAGAAGATAATAATTAACAGAAATTTCTGCAAATGTATCTAATTAATTTAATTATTTATTCAACTTTAATAATTAATTCTATACTTATTTTACATCATTTTATTAAAAATAAATATGTTATATGTAAGTCAAATAACATTTTGTATGCCACCCTCTATCTTTTATTACAAATAATTAAAAATTTAGTCGAACGTTAGTTTTTTTATCGTAGATTTCAAGATTCTCCTATGTAAAATGCGCTGCAACGACATCGCAGCAAAGGATAGTATTCCAAACTACATTTATTATAACAACATTTTTTCTTTCATTTCAGAATTGCGCATGAGTTTCCTTAGAAAGCTCACGGCTTTGTAGCTCGGTGGAAGCATGTAATATACATTGCATTTCGAGCGAATCTTTTTTCTTGTGTTTAAAGGGTGCCGCCAAATGTGACCAGTGTCACTTTCTCTTTCACTTTGCGAGCGCGGATAGCGATTGGCAAGATTAAAGCAAGAATGCAATTTGCCTTGCTTTAATTCATCCAAAGTAGTTTCTCGTAGAAAGGCTTTGTCATCTTATATATATTTCGAACGAATTCGCGTTTTTTATCGATCTCTTATTTCGAAAGTTGCCTTATCTTAGGGAATTTCATTTGCGTTATTGTCGTACGATAAATTTTTCAAGCCTGTTGATTGGCTATAGGATAGAGAGATCCAAGGACCTCTCTATTCTGCACATTTGTCATACGACAAAAACGCACAAATGAAATCCCACTCTTATAGTGAAAAATGATTTTATATCCAAGATTTAACTTTATCTAAATTCAATATTCATTCCGCCTATCCCTTTTGCTTTGGTTTTATGCAAAACCTAAACCTATTAAAATCCAAGGTATACACACATACGTCAATGAATAAGAGAGTGAATAGAGATTATTTTAGAGGATAAATCGGATTAAAATAGAAATGTTGCGAGAGATGGAAAGGATTTAAGGCTGTTTAAAGCTCAATTTCACAACTCACGTTTAATCGAGGTTCAACTTATTTCTCATTTCTTTCCAATTCTAGCAATAGAAAGAGATGAAGAATAAGTCAAATCTCGATTAATGAATTATGAAACTGAGCATAATGCAGTTACTTCCACGTTCAATTCATTTCGATCACGCAAAGAACATGATTCTCACAATATTCCATTTACTTGATGTGCAATCTTGAATCAATCATAGATTTGTCAATAAATACTGAGAGAAATGATTTTGTTATAGAAACAAATCAAGGGAAAGTAAATGTGATATTAAAAACGATTGATTTGTTACGATTGCAAATTAATTCGTCTGTGTAACAAATAATAAATAGCTAGCAAATAAAGAGGCTCATATATATATATATATATATATATATATATATATATATATATATATATATATATATA
>Ga0157364_1001346_pt1 | contig 20633 bp, 18 predicted proteins | sample AttsexASBM2_FD_111476 | JGI IMG/M metagenome (GOLD analysis project Ga0157364, IMG submission 111476) | Fungus gardens microbial communities from leaf cutter ant in Ribeirão Preto, State of São Paulo, Brazil - Atta sexdens ASBM2 | ecosystem: Host-associated > Fungi > Mycelium > Unclassified ...
AACCTTTACATAAAGTTCTCTGCCCTTTTATTTTGATTGAATTGGGTTGAATCAAAAAGTTGTATATACAATTGACTAGAAAGTTTACAATTATACATCGAGAATCACTCATAATCGATGCATCATGAGTGAAATTTCTGAATCCCAAAGTAAAGACAGTGTTTCTGCTATAACTGAGCAAGAGCGCGAGTTAGCTCAAAATATACTATCGGAATTTCAAAAAGGTTCTTACGCGTCGTGTTTGTCATACTTGAACAAGTTGGAAAGCCTCCGACCTACAGATCTTAAAGTTACACATAACAAAGTTGTAGTGGAATATTATAAAAGTGACTTGAAAAAAACTGAGTTGACACGAAAGAGTTTGAATGCGATATGTGGTCAAATATCAACGATGGATTCTAACGAGGCTATCGATGATGTTGAGAAGTGTGTTATGAGATACAATCAAGCTGTTTTATTATATCACACTAAACAATATAATGCTGCGCTTCAAATCATGACTAGGCTATTTGCTTTTATTGAGCCAATGGGTATGTAAGTGTGATAATAGTTTCAAATAGAAATTTTTTAAAATTAGATATATAATAGCTGATCATTTAACAGAATATGATAACAAAAAGCTAGAGTTATGCTTAAAAAAAAAAGCATGCAGTGCTAGATTGTTTGGTTTTACATTAAATAAAATGTATATTAGATATATTTTAGATATATTTTGCTTATGGAATATTAATTTTTAATATATACTTACTTAATATACTACTTAATATATACTTTCTTATAGAGGAAACTTTGGCACATAAAGTTTGTCTATTATTGATCGAGTTATATATAGTAACGGAACAACCAGACGCAGCTCTATCAATATTAAATTATGTGGAAAGTCAATTTATATCTACTGACAATTCCAAGATATCATCCTCTATTGATAAGGATGGAGTAATAAAATCTATTAAAGAGCAAAGGGAGCAAAAAAAAGATGTTGGTGATATAGTGATAGATGCATTTAAAATTAAACTTTTGAAATACAAAGCAAGAATATACCTTTTGACTCATCAACTGAAATTGTGTAAAAAAGAATGGAAAACACTAGTTTCATTGGGCATAGTGGTAACACTATTGTTATTTATTGTGATAATATAGTCTATGATATACACATACAAAATGTGTACTTTTATTATTTTCAGAATACATCAACAATTTTTTTGAAGGCTCATCTGGAATATTTACGAGGAAATTATGAAAAGGCAATACAATTTTTGAATTCTAATATGAAAGAAACTGATTTTAAGTATGTTACATATATATTAACTAAATTAAATACAAATGCATGAAGCAAAGCCAAAAATTTGTAAATATTCTTAATATTATACACAAATTGAAACGATACAATTTTATCTATCTTGGACGTTTCTATTTTTTTAAACAATATAATGTAACAGCTGTGTTATATATCTGTCAAAGAAAATGTTACATAATGGAATGTGAAGATGAGATTTATATGTATAAATGGATTTATGTAAATGAAACAAAATGCAATTATATTTTTCAGTTGCTCTATGTACACTTATGGAAAAAATTATGCTCTATAATTCAGTGGTCTTTATTTGTTTTTATCTTTATTTGAAAAAGCATTACAATCTATTTTAATTTATACAGTCATTTTGATTTTACTATAATCTGTTCTAATCATTTTGTATAGCATTTCTTGTTATGTAATGGAATATTATAAAAATACATAGAAATAACTTTTTTTATTAATATAATATAATATTGTTTAAAATAAGTAAAAATGTTCCAAGTAGATTAGTTCTTGCTCAATTCTAAAACACATTAATACATGGTTTATAGATTATGTGGAGAATCTTCGGCTGTTTTATTTTATAACAATATGGCATGTCTGCATCTTGCGATGGGCAAGCCAACTTTGGCTTGTACTTGTCTCCAGAAAGCTTTGCGTGCAAATAAATTTGCATTGGAAAGCATGCAAGTTAAAGATGCTGGTAATTCTTACAATTATTAAATGTAAAGTAAATCTTATAGATCGGCATACATTGTAATACATCAAATTTGAAGACATTATCCATTGAAATTGTTTAATTCTATCAATATCATCCAAGATCTGATGTGTAGAATGTATATGTTGAAAAAATAGTCAAAATTTTGAAAAAAAATTAATTATTTAATATGAATTACTTATTAATGTGCGCATATGTGAATTGAATTTAATAGGTTTTTTAAACATGGTTTTAATAAAATCAGGTTTGAAGGTGTTAAGCATTGTTCAGATTTCCTTTTTAAATAGAATTTTTTAAATACCTTTTTTTATTTTGTATACATTCAAGTATTATCTTCCATCTTTTGTTTCAAAATATATATTCCTCGAGAGAGAACTGATTGAAATATATTTGAATTTAAGCACATTTGAATGAAGTACAACAATGAACCGAGTATTTTGTATTTTTGATATTATTCTAAACAATTCGTACACATACAATGTCAATATTAAAAGAAGAAAACTTGTACAGATCCTTTATCTTCTCAACCATTATACACACTTGGTGGAAATAAACATTACGAGTTAATGTACAGTTTGGGTGTAACATTATTATATGCTGGTAAAGCATCAAAAGCCTTTGATTGCTTTACAGAAGTAGCACAGAAGATACACAATAATCCTAAACTCTTGCTCAGAATGGCAGAATGTTGCATCTACAGTTATAAATATGTAAGTTGCAATTTTGTGATATTGATTCTACCTTGAAAAAATACTTGTTAGTAAACATTAATATTTTGGAAACATTATTTGTTGCAACTACTATTTTAATTTTAATGATTATGTGATCATGAAAACATATGTGCAATATAATAATACAATCATATATTGTTTATTTTTTTAGTCAAACAAAGTTGATTTCAATATTCCAAAACGACGTAAAGATTTGGTGCAGAAAATTATAGGTTCTGGTATCCATAAAAAAATCATATTAGCCACATCTCTTTCAAAAGATATCAAATATCATTCAGAAGGCCTATCTTATGCAATCCCACAACCAACATTGGAATTTGGATATTTATGTCTGAAGAATGCATTACTTTTACTACCGAACAATAATGAGCCGAGTGTGCCTGGCTCATTGGCAACCATGGCGAATTCAGTATCACTATCATTAACATCTGGTCACAATTTAGGTATAGAATATAATTTATAATCATATATGTGCTATTATATACACATAAGTCTTTTAGATGTAATTATTTAGATGTATAATTATTTTAGGTATCCAACATACAACGTTAATGTCACGAGCTACAGCTATTGAATCTTTTAATTTAAAAATTAGTATCTTAGCTGCTAGCGCTTATGTTTCTTTATGTCTTGGAGATTATATACTTTCTCTCGAACATGCAAAAACTCTATTAAGCTTTAACAAGTTGCCTGGAGCATATAAAATGCTAGGCAACTTGTATGCCGCTGAAAGTTTGATATTCGTGGACAAAATTAATGAAGCGCTCGAATACCTGAAGTTGGAAAATCTTCAAGATTTAAATACATCTATATCTACGCCAGAAATTCAGGAAAAGGATAAAGAAAAAATGGAAGAAGTTATGATTAAGCCTGTAAAAGGTAAATTTGGAAATTATATGCCAAATATTTCGAAAATTAGAAGGAGAAAAATATTTTCACGATTTGTGAGAGAGAGATTATATTTTTTATTTTTAATACTCTGTTTTCGCAAACAATTGATTACGCGTCGTGGAAAGAAATATACATTTTCCTCTTTTTCTAACTTTGATAATCTTGAGAAATTTTCTAAATATTACCAGAGGCAAAATGTTGCAAAGAATTTAATAAAAAATTATATTGTAAAATATATGAATTATCTTCAGATCAATTATTTTTATCATATTATTTAATTCTTTTTTAATTGGTTACATATTACACTATTTAATATACGTTTGATACACATTCTTGGCTTTCTTGTTAAGACATATTGTTTGTAAGATAAAAGAATCATTGTAGATTGTTTAATAAAAAAAATACATATATCTAAAATTAAACTTATTCAAATTAATTTTTGAAATTTCACAAGTATTTTTTGCTCTCATGAAAATACATTATTTTTATATTTTTTCGAGATTTTCAATATTTAGTGTTAATGTTTCAATTAATGTTTCAATATCTGAGAAATAAATTTCTTGTTGTTTTGAATTGTAGCATGGTATCCTACAACAGTTTCAACAGGCACTGCTATAATACGTTATAATTTAGCTGTGGCTTATGCTATTCGAGGCGAATTAGATAAATCTGGCGAAACTTTGAAACAAGCGAGTATTTTAGAGTTTTAGTATTTTAGAAGAAATATTTATTTATATATAATATTACAGATTTAAAATAATATATATATAACAACAATATAATACATTAAATATCTTACACTTGTTTTATTACTATTTATATACTATTAATCTGTATACTTATATTAATGTATACTTATATTAATATCATTTGTTTATTGATTTGTAGATATATTTTTAAATAGTATTTTTATATATTAATTATTTTCTGTTTCAGATATGGATGTCAAAAGAACCAGATTGTGATATACCTATACAAGTGATAATGTTGGCTTTGTATATAGAGCTACAATTAGGTAATATCTTTTTTCAGTATTATTAGTATGAACTTTATTTTAAATCTCAAACAGAGAATATAAGAATAAGTTATTTTTTTAACTTCTCTGATTTGTTTATTTAATTAACTAAAATCTTTTATTTCTGGAATTGGTTACAAGACCTATTCTCTGAATACTTTTTTTTAGTTATATATTATTTTATTGTATTAATAATATATGCATTATAGATACATTTATTATCAAATGCATAATTAGGACATGCATTTTATATTTTTTAATTCCAGGTCATGCTGACATTTCAAAATCAATAATAAAACAACATTGTCCACAATATCGTTAATGGTCAAGAGCAATATGCCAACTTAGATCATATAAGCATATAAATATTTAAATATTTTTAATTTATAGATGCAAGGATATCAAATTTTTTATATCTTTCTACGATTATATTTCTAAAAATAATTATTGTATGAAAGATATACGAAAGAAAAATTTTTTTAATTGTAGAAGTATTTTGCTTCGGGATAGATATTTTACAATCATCATAATTTTATTTACAAGGAGATTGTATTCTATGCATGAGAGAATTGATTTTATATTTTTCAAAATTATAAAATTACATAAATCATTCAATAATTCTGTAACACACACACACACACACACACACACACACACACACACACACACCAAAGTTAAGATGATTTCATTAAGAAGTGAATATTTTATGGAAGTATTTATAATATATTTATAATATACTTTATGTTAGAAAGGATGTGTAAATAAAATAAGTGTATTCCATAAAATTGTCAACTTTGAAGATGACGCTGTAATATGTAAGTAAAATAATAGGAACAATCAATTATATATGTAAAAGATTGTTATTCTAATTAAAGAAAAAGATCTTTTTTGGAATAACTTTGTTGTATGTAAATACAATTACATGTACATAAATACAATTACATATTGAAAAAAAAATTGATTATTAAATTATCGAATAACAATCGACGCCGGACAACGATGACAATACTGGGCGTCGACGCCGAGCGACTCCAGGCAACGATACCGGGCGATACTGGGCGATGTCGACGATGCCAGGCGACGACGACGTTATGATTTCAAAAATTTACAAAAAACAGTGAAATCCCTAAAAAAGAAAAAATTACGCTAAATAGATAAAAAAAGGTCGAATATTATATTTCTTTTAATAACGATCGGATTGATTTGGCATGAAATGTTTCTTATACAGATATATATGTGCATGTATATTATATTAATTAATGAATTAAATTAAATAAATCAAATTGAAATTAATTCATAATATAATTATCTATTATATTGAATATCGAATCTTGCTAATCACTAGTGGACTATAAAGAATAAAAATGCATAAAACTTGGAAAACTCAATAAAACTCTTAAAATAAAAAAATTCTTTAAAAAAACCTTTACATTGGGTTTTTTAAAAAATCTTGAGTCTTTTGGACCCGAACTCTGGATTATAGTTTTCCATAAACTGAAATAATGTATTTATACGTAGAATGAAATAACAAAAATTTACTTAACATTATACTGTTACATTTTACCGTTTAAATAAAAGAAAAATAGCTTCAATGTTTTGAAAAAGATGACTAGTGAAAATCATTTTTATCATGCGGCTATTATTTTAAAGTCTTAAATAAGATTCTTATTGTTTAAAAAGTACACGCGCGTGCATGACGCGCACATATGCATACATTCAAATCCTAAAGATATAATACTTGTATATTGTCTATGTCTATATAAGTAAGTAAATTAGATGAATCATCGGGACGATCAGTTTCTCCTCCTACATCTCTTTCACTCTTCTCCTTGATTAATCTTCAACTAAAACCAAGGCAATCACCCTCTATTTTTTAATCCGGCTTGACATGCGTGCGATACGATGTGGGGCCTCGAACTCCCCTCGAAGAGTAGTAAAAAAAATCGTAGAAGCAGAAAAGGATCTGACTGGCCTTTGGAGCATAGTGGAGCAGTAATGGCAATGTAGGATTTGGGGAATATGAAGCATTAAGGTCTTAGGGGTCTGAGGCGAGGGACCGAATCCTTTCGTTTTTTGACGATTCACAGAGCTAACTTTGTCCTTCATGGCCATATATGTGACCAACCGAACTTGACCTATATATTATTATGCTATTGGCGTACAGATTCAATGCGCGTCGTTGCGAATATACCCTCAGGGCCTTAGCGAGGTCAAGACTGGTTAAGTTCGCGAGTCTTAAGTTCTTCCTGCCTGTAATCAACGATTGTGTGTGTGTGCGTGTATGCAATTGTTCGCGATACCTACATTCCACACAATCTACACAATTATACATTGCAGATACGTAACGTAAACAGTTTGTGTCTATAATAAGCAATGAGATCCGAAGGTATCGATATCATTTAAAATTAATATTTTGAAATTTAAATATATTTGACGATTGTCTGGAATTATTAAAATTTATTTTGATCATTTCAATTCTTTTTATGTGCATGCATAAACAAAAGATAATTTCAAAATTCTCTTTTATTCTGGCGTACATTTAATAATTGTATTATAAACTCCCTTTTCTTCGCTCAAGGTTCAATTCGAGTGCCCTTCGGTCGTTCGCCGAATGTTTCATTCTTGACCGGTATTCAAGAAGGCCATTGCAGCTTTGCCACACATCGAACTTGGCCGCAGCTATAAAACGGATCGCGCACAGAGTGGAAGGTCAGTGAGCGACGAGTACGCTCTCATTCAATTTCAAATTATCTTTGTATTCTGAAATCTCTTTTTTTTTTACTTGACAAAACGTCAGTGTGTTAGAAAAAAGAAAATGACTTAGCAATGATATATATATATATTTATGTGAAAATGGAAGAAAATAGTTAAAATCTGAAGAAAGAAAATAATTACCAACGCGTTAAAATTGCCTTCTTATATAATTTTGAAATATAGTCTCCCTACTTTGATAAAAATATGGAGTTTCAAGTATCTCAAGATTTAAAGGAGCAGATCAACAATCTATTGTCTTCACCTCCGCGTATGAAGAAATCTAACACAAAAGACAGTATTTCTTCCGTAGACAGCGACGTAAGTCTTTCTTTCGACCGAAGAGGATCCAAGAGCGACGAGGCCGACTTGTCAGATTATGATAGCGAGATCAGGATTGTAAAGAAGAGTGATACTGATCAAGATTCGGGTGCGGATTCTCTGGATGATGTTACATCGAAAGAACTGACAGAGCAGAAACAAGTGAATGTTATATCGTCGGAGTCTTTAATAGAATCAACAGAATCAACATTTAAAAAAACGACCGATTTCGTGACACCGAATGATGAGTTAGCCGATAAAATATGCGCTCAAGTGGAATATTATTTTTCTGATGATAATATAATAAAGGATGCGTTCTTATTGAAACACGTGAAAAGGAACAAAGAAGGCTACGTATCTCTTAAACTAATATCCAGCTTCAAAAAAGTTAAACATCTCAGCAGAGATTGGAGAGTGGTCGGAGCGGCTTTAATGAGGTCTAAAAAGCTCGAACTTAATTCACAAGGGACTAAGCTGCGTAGAGTGAATCCTTTACCACATTTTGATCAGACAGCTCCTTCTAGGACCATTTTAGCGGCTGGATTACCGGTAGAAAAATTAACGGTCGAATCTGTCGCTGAAATTTTTAAGCCTTGCGGTGAGATAGCGTTGATAAGGGTGCTTAAACCTGGACGTCCAGTACCTCCCGAGGTAAAACGTCTTTTCTTTTTAACAAGATGCACATACATTCGCGAATGCGAATAACGGATAGCAAAACATTGCTATTTCGAGTATGCTCTGCAACGCGATATTTGCTCAATTCAGTTTTTCCATTGAGACGCATTTTCAAATATAGATTTAAATGATTATATTAGATTTAAATTAATTGAGATAATCCTATTTTCGGATCTTAATGCTTATTACGCTCTTAGTTGCTCTTAGTGGGTCTCAATTGATATTTTCTGAATTTATCTTATATTATATTTGCAAATTTTTTGCAAATATATTATTTCAGTTTTATAAACTGCGCATTGATAAGGTTTGTCAGATTTGAAATGTATAACACCTTCGAAAGCAGAGTTCCAGAATGAAATTCTGGCTGATGTAATATTTTTCGCAATAAATTATTTAGTTTTTGAAATGCTTATTAGCTTCACTATTAAAATGGTCGATTAATCTAATTTGAGATATTAATTTCAGCTTTAGTTTGCGATTGTGTTCAAGTCCGATACACTTATCGTAATTTATAAAATGCATAATTTATAAAATGCGTAATTTATAAATTTGAAGTAATATATTTGCAAATGAATTTGCATTATAAGAACCTTGTCAAAGTCTGATTTTAATAAAACTATATATATATATATATATAGATGCATAAATTTAGAATAGTATAAAAACGGTTTTGAAATCACACTTCTCTCTATATAAAGCGATTTTCAACTTTTTTTGTTGTTGTATCTCAAAAACTATAATTCAAGATATTGAAAAATATGTTTTATACAAAAGTTTTGCTATAAAATTACTTCTATTCACGTCAATAATATTTTTAAGCAGTAATTATTTTTAAAAGTTAAAAAAATTTTTTTAAATTATTTTATTGATTTGAATAAATTGAGATAGTTTTTTTTTTAAACTTTCGTATAAATTAAACATTCTTGAATAGTTTTCTTGAATAGTTTTTGAGATATAACGAAAAAAAGCTGAAAATTGTTTTATTGCATATAAAGATTTCATCTCTTGAAACCTTTTTGGGTCTCAATTGATATTTTCTGAATTTATCTATTTACGTAGCCTATATGTACATAAAATTTCATTAAAGAAACTGACACTTCTAGCGAAGATTCCCTCGTTAATATTATTAAGCAATATATAAGATTCACTTTGACCGAAAATAGGATTATTTCTATTAATTGGTTTAGTTTCGTCGATATAATTTCGATTTATAATAAATTTAATTTACAAACACGATTTCATTTTAGATTGCCTAATAATTAGAAGAATTCGATTCTTTGGTCAAGGAAAAATTAACTATACGAATTGATCGAAAAATATACCTGCGAATTACGAATGTTCGCAACTTTAGACAATCTGTTTTATATATAAAGATATGGGATACATAATTTTAAAATATATATCGTTAGCATTACATGTGCTTCTCTTCTTTGCTATTTTATTATCTTTTTCGACCAATTTTTGGAGAATATATAAAGTAAAAATGAGTATAAAATAATGTAAATAAGAAGACTACTAATTATCACTATAAATTAATGTAATTCACGTAATTCTTAGTGTTACAAATTGTAACTTATAATTCCCTCAATTACTGTCAATAATCCAATAAATCGGAACTTAGCCCCGAGTTTAATGATAATAGTTAATGGTAACATGGATAATATATATACAATATGCTTTATCACATATTTCCATCCATCAAATTTTCCGCTTCCACTCCCTTTAAATTTTCCACAATTGTATTCTACCGTGACATAATCACGGCTTGGACTAATACTCTGTGATGTAATGTTCGTATATGTTACAATTAACTTACTGAAATATGATATCTCCCCGTTAACAAGCTACAGTTGATCCATAATAACTGAAATAAGTAAGGTTTCCTACAGTAAAAGATTATTCGATTGCATCACTCGTTATGTCAACTGTTCCTTCAATCAAGTTATTCTGTATTTATATGTTCAATTTTGTTTATGTCTTTAGAAAATTACGTCTACCTTTCTTAATTGTATTACTAGCAAAAGATGTATATGCCATGTATTACATCATGTATAATATTATATATGAAAATTATATTTTTTAGTATAATAGAAATAATAATATAGTAATGTAAAAACATTAAAAATAATTAAAAGGGTAATTTTTACACTATTTGTTTTAAAAAATAAAGTCAAGTTTGAAGAAATGTAAATTATTTACCGATCACGTTGCAGCATTGTATATGTATTAGATATGTACATATACATACGCACGCATGTACACATATAGATTTTTATTCGTGCACACATACATATTATATACATATTATATATATTAATAATATATAAATAATAAGTCGCGGATGATTATGTGCATCAATCGCTTTGCATAATACTCTTAATATTTAATGACAGATCCATCAATGTCGAAACAAGAAATAAAATTTTCACAATCATTACTTAGGTGCGACAGGCAATCGCTAAAAGGCCAGAATGGGCCTCCATCGAAGAATACGCTATGGTTGAATTCACGGACTCAGCTTCTGCGCGAATCGCCATACAAATGGCCTTGGGTGACGTACAAGTATTCGAATTACGTCACTCGATTGACAAAAAGAAGAAACATCAGCCTATAAAGAAATGTATCCCAAATAGAACAGTAAGAGAAGATAATCACAATTCATCGAGTTGTCCCAGTGGATCTGAGCCCGAGGATGGGAGAGTAAGGCTTAAAAGAGGTTTTCAAGGATATCCGATGTATCACGTCCATAATACGAGTTATCCTTTCCAAGGTATCATGTCATAAGAAAAAAAAATACATCGTTTGTATATTATACATAGAATATCACAAACGAACTATTTTAATTTAATTCATTGCCTTCAAAGTCAATCCTTCTTAGTTAATTTTTTTATTATTTCTGATATTACATTTGATATTAGATTTTTTTGAGATTAAATTTTGAATAAAAATTTTGTCATAGCAAAGAGAAATCATTTTCCTCCTTTTTATTCTCTTTTTCTATCACCTATGCACAGATTGCGTGTAAGTAGTGAAAGAAACTCAAAAACAATCGTTGTTTCGATAAATTTTTTTGTTAAAGAAAAAAATTTGATTATGTAGGATTTATTTTAAGAATTATAATTTTTGCAATACATCTTTCTCAATGTTATACATGTGATTTTAAATTTATCAAAAACGTAAAATAAATTAATAATAAAAGATCGATCAATAAAATCGATCAAGTGAGAATGTAATGTCACTTATGTTATTAAATTTTTCAATTAATGATGCCGTATAGAATATTTATCTTATTATAACAGGAATGCCATCATCAGATGCATGTTTATCTCGTAAACTCTCTTCCTGCTCCATATCCAGTTCCGAGAACGGTTTTATGTTTCGACGTCTATCTTCCTGTTCCGGTTCCAGCTCAGACTCTGGTAGACGTTATTCTACCTGTTCGTCTGGTTCCGAAACAGCTTTTCTTCATCCAAATTACTCAAAGAGCTTTTATCATCATGAAAATCATCGTTACGCTTGCTGTCCTTCCACCGGTTAGTAATAATATATGTATCTCTTGTATATATACGATATTGTCACGATGAAATCATCGACTATACATTCCACAACATAAACTTATCTACGTATTACGCAAAATATCAATATATATATTTATTCGAAATGATATAATCAATATTCACAAATTTATCATTTATCACAGGTCCTCCGATGGAATGCCGGGGAATCTGCTATATCACAAATCGTCGTGGATCGGCCGATTGTGGACCATTATCAAGAAGACTCTCGACATATAGTCGTGATTTCGATATGAATATTAGAAAATCCTTATGCTCTTCAAATTCGGAACAGAATGTATTCTATAGATCGAGGAGTAACAATAGCATCGCGATGACGCATGTGCCTGAGAATGTGACAAGAATGCCGTCAGGACCCGACGGTACTCGCGGATTTTTCGTTCGTTCGACAAGGATATCAACGCCCTTAGAATCTGTTCATTGAACTATATCAAGAGATTCATTGTTAATGATAAGAAGTCCGAGAACGTGCTACAATATCTATTGATATTTAAAATAGCTGAACAAATCGAGATAGCAATATGTTCAACATCTCTCCTTAAATCTATCTCCTTATTTTCCGATATTGACATTCGAATTTCCCACGTTTTGAGCAAAAGGCCTAGCGATGTGACGCGGTATCCGATTCACCCTCACAATGCTTAAAAATCATTTTATCCTTGTTGTTTGTCAAATGTTAAACGAAGACAACAAATGATGCTCATGAGCGTGTCAGCATGAATTGGACTACTCATAATAATATAAGGAATGTTCATTACGCTTGTTTCAAGAAAAAAAGAAGTGGGAACTAGGAATCCATGTTTCTATAGTCAAAAAAACAATCTTATTCTGACAAAAATGAATTAGAAAATGGAAAATATAAATTTAACATTTACAAAGAATATAAAATAGTGAAAAAATAGTAAATAGTGAAAAAAATTATTATTTTATATTTGTAATTCTTCTCTTACTTTTATGATAATAAAATGTATTACGATATTTAATATCGCAATATACATTTTATTATTTTAAAAAATATATGTAAAATGTAAAATATAAAATAAAAAATATCCTAAAAAATACAGTGTTAGAATTTATTTCTTTAATCATTCTATATAGTACAGGAATGTAAACTTTCTATTTGAAAAATAAAAAACAGAAGAATATGTTCGCATATGTTCTACAGTTCTATTTCTTATAAAATAAAATATAGTTTTATATTAAATCCATATTAAGAATTCTCTGTTATCTTGAATCTGCAAATAATGATTTATTCATTAACGAAATACTAGCAATATATAAAAACTTAATTTAACATAAAAGTAATATCTGAATATTAAGCCAATAATAATTTCTATATACAGATACGCACTTGCACTTGGTACATGTGAAAAATACAGTTTGTCCTTCATCAGCAGACCTCAATTGCAATGTTGCATAGGACATTTTATCATTATGACACTGAGGACATTCTCGCTCCACTGTTGGTCCTTCTGCGTCATCTTCACTATCATGTTCCTCTTCTTTGACAGACACATAAGTATCTTTAGTATTAAAATGGATTGTATGTGTCATTTCCATATCACCAAAAACTGGAAAATAATCATAGAAATTAATAATCCAAATTAATATAAATTTTTAATTATTTCTTAGCTGACATACAAAGGATTGCTAATGTAATCTCATAGTGTTTTGTAGAATTTTTTGAATTATCATCTAGTGATACCTTCAGCATCCCATTCTCTTTTGCATGTGTAACATGTAATTCCTCCTTTCTCCCCAAGCAAAGGTAAAACTGAACCACAATCCGGACAGAAGCCAGGTACAGTAATAAAAGAACTCTTGTTATTATTTGCCATCATTTAACATGTATTTAATTAATACGAATACAAGTTGTATCTTTCTTCTTGAAAATGTAACCTGAATATAATGTATATTCGAAGTCTTCAATAGTCTCGAATAATGCTGTTAACTGGCTGCTACAGACTATATGCTGTTACGTATTACTTGTTACAAAAAAGTTTTGAAAGGAACATCCACTTGATCCATTGATTCTTGATTTCTGTCTGTTTTCACTAGCGCCTCTACGTGGACAAACATGCGCATTACTACGTAATCATCTTCCGACGGATAATGTGTTACGATTTCTGCACATTTATAGTTCTGTTCCATGCTATTAGGTGTGGTAAAAAGAAATCCATTATTTTTCCATTCAATTTCATGCAAAAATAATGGATTTATTTTTACTACACCTAATATTATGCTCATGATTTTTTATTTTTTATATTCCATACTTTTTTATTTCCATATTTTTCTGATTCTATTCTATGCTGACATGCTAAATAAGCTATGTTCAAATCCCCATTCGAGCGTCACTCAGCATTCGAGTATCACTCCATTCTTGTTGTTTACTTTAATTGTTAAATTGTGTGTGTGTGTGTGTGTGTGTGTGTATATATGTATATGAGCAATTCTTTTATATTTCTCTAAACTTGATTTTTTTCTAAAACAAATATTATATAATGCGAAAATTATTCTTTTAATTATTTTTAGTGTTATTTTTATTATAAGTATATAATTATAGAAAAAAAAATGTTTGGACATATGTATGAACATATTTCATATAATTATAATATGTTTATGAATATTTATACGTTCATATATTTATACATATTATATTTATATTCAAGCAGAACAAGTTATTATGATATCAAAATAATATCAAAATGACGTACTGATCCGAAATGAAATTAAAAGTTATTTTTTAATCATTTCTAATTCATTTTAATATCATTTTAATTAATTTCACGCATGAAAAATATTTGGATATAAGATTTCTTATTTTATAATTTCTGAAAATTTCATGAAAACTGAAAAGTTCTCTTTTAAAGTTCTCTTTTCCAATATTATAGACTGAGAAACTTTAGAATATTTCAGATATATGAAAATATATCACATATATGAAAAATTCTAAGATGTCCATTTTAGTGGACTTTCTTGCTAAAAATGTTAAATGTCGCGATTTTAGCATATAAAGTAATAAAAAGATCCCGTTGAAAGGTATTTTATAAATTTTGTTAAATTATTGTATAATCATAAAATATACATTATTGTTGCCAAAAAGTATGCATAAGTATGGTTGAATTTTTCCTATAATGTAAATGACAGCGCAAATAATTTTGATTTTGGATTTTCAAAACAATATTAAGAGCAAATTTAACTTTAATTGATTCAATTGCCGAGAATTTTATATATTTCTTTTATTTTGTTAAGCGAGAGAGAGGGATGTACATAAAGATAAGTACAACAATAATAACATCGATGTATATTTATTAATATTGAAATTGAGTCGGTGTTAACATTTCATCTTCCTTGTTAAAACAGATAATTTCGAATTTTTCGCCGGTCGTATATCCACACGTAGCGACTATTGCGATTTTCCTTTTAATCCTTTTAATTATATGAATTTTGCGTTAACGGCGATATAATACATGTATTATAAAAAAAATTTAAAAATACCTATGTAATTCAAATCAAAATTATCGATTCAATCTGCCCAGAATTTGATCAGTTCAATTATTAAGATTTGATAATCTCAAGTACTTAAATTTACTCCATTCATCCGATACATCGTTTTGTATCACAATTTTATTGCTGAAGAAGTTTACCAATACCTAATCTACAATTGTGTTCTTGGTTTCTTTACTTTTCTTACTTTTTACCACTTTTTACTACTTATTTTTTGCCTCTTATCTAAGTTTTCGCTTTCTGTCGCTCGATATAAAAATTAATTTCGGAAGAGACAAGAATATATATATGAAAAGAATTGTGTGTCGATAAAATCACAAAGAAGAAAAAAGGTATGATATAAAAAGCAAGAAACAGGAAGAGAGCATTGTACATTTAATGATTAAAGCAATAAAACAGCGTTTTTTCTTTATGCTCAATTTTACATAATTTAAATGTTTTAGACAGAGTTTTTATTAAATGCATTATATCAAAAAAATTGAAATAAATTTAAAACAAATAAATTATGAAGTCATAAATAGAAAATACCGGCTTTAATTAGCAGAAATATGAAAAAAGAAAAAAGTAAAATTTATATTGAACTTCGTATAACTTTATAATTTCCATAATTAATTCACATAAATCTATAATGTAATCTCGTAAGAATTAAAAATAGAAAATTTTATATATATATATAAAATATATTCATTATATAAAAAATAATAATCTTAAAACAATAAAAGAAAACATTCCAAAAGTATTATATTTATTTATTATTATAGTATGGAAAAATATATTTCTTATGTCTATATTCTATGAAGAAGATATGAAATTGAAAAAAGAAACAAAGAATGTGAATTAATTTTAATCATAAACAATTATTATATAATACGTATGTAAAATATCAAAATGAGATCATATCAATATCATAATTTTCTTATCTTAATATTAGAATAATTTATAATAATAATCATTTATATATATAATTATACTTAAACTAAATATATAACAGAATATTTGAAAAATTTCAAAAAATTTGATTTATTGTAGAGACATTTCATAAAGGCTTGCATCATAGGGTACGATCAATGCGATGCTACAAACGCTTTGAAGCGTTTTTTAATTGGTCAGTTTGCAAAATTCTTTCTTCTAATTGGTCCATTAAACGCTTCAAAGCGTTTGTAGCAAGACTTTGACCACAGCCATAGTTACACGACGCTATTAGAATTGATTACAAAGTCGTATGCACTATCGTAGTTTAAAATTATATCTTTAAATTCTTTTAATCTAATAATAGCGTGCTTGTGAACTTTCAAGTTTTTCTTTTTGTATCTTACCGCAGTAATCATTTTATCCAAAATATAATGCAACCACAAAACATTCGTATATGGTTCAAATTTTCGCCAATCATTCCTGCACATGGAACAAACAAATCAAACATATATAAGAAAAAGTATATAAGAAAAAGGTAAGAAATAAATGTATGTGACTTACTGAATTTTGTCGCGCATAAGACGATAAATCTCAAATTGGTATTCACCAATAGCAGTAAATAAAGCTGGATCTAATGCGAGATCGTTATATATACAACAACCTTGGTATAACATTCTCGATAACGTAAAATCTATTATAGATACCTTGAGAAAAATTTAATAAGATTATAAAAAAAGTTGTAATAGTATTTAAAATATTTTTCATAGAACAAACCTTTACACCTTTACTAGGAAACTTGATCTCTCTCCCTCCGAGATTATAATATATATATTGTTCTTTTGTTCTTGATATTAATATATTACCCCAATGTAAATCTCTGTGTTCAAATTCAAATGCTTTTTCTGCAACTGCTAAGGCCAATGCAGTCTACAAAAATTTATAAACAGTGATGGACTAATAATTCATCAAACATGTTGTTACATTGTTGTTATTTGATATATATCGATAATAAACAATTAACCTGTAAAAATAGAGCATAAGCCTCCTCCGCAGTTTGAAATACAAAGGCTTCAAGATCTTCTCCACCGTGACTCAGTTCAAGAGCAATGTACAATTGATTTTCATCAAACATTGATGGACAATCATTATCGGACGTTTTGTGATTGTCATAAATATTCCAAAGTTCTAAGAGCTTTTCTGGATATTTTCCTATAATACAGCTGATATTTTTAACTTCTACAAATCCATTAGTTTTATAAGTATCATTTAATTTTAGATTATCCAATTCCCTGCAAATATCTTCTTTCATGATTTTTGTCAACAATGTCATCAATATGTGCATACAATTGATTAATTAACTCACTTTGCAATCACAATTTCTGACAATATTTCATTAAATTTCTTTTGTGGTTCACCATTGACTAATTGTTTATTTTCTATAGGAATAATTTTTATAACAGATTTTTTACCCTCACATTCATAAAGAAAAACTTCTCCATAAACACCTTCACCTATTTTGTGACAATGTTCCAAATACCTATCAATAAGAAGAATAATTAATGTTAAAATTTAAATATATTTACATTAATTAAAACCATTTGTATAAATATATACTAAGATCTGCATACAAATCTGGAAAACAATCTTCAAAGGGAATATAACAGTTTTGTGAACATCTCTGTAAAACAACATCTCTTGCAGTACTAGAATGATTATTGATAATTTGATTGTTATATATCAATGATTTTTCCCAGTCTGTAAATATTTATTTAATTTGTACTAATTATTAATATAACATTCTGTGTAATATGTAAAAATGTAATGCCGTAAAACGAATAAATTGTATACAGTAATATGTGATTAAAAGTACTTACATGATAATTTCGAGTTTGAAGATTTTTCTGCAGTTATTCCAAATGCCTCAAGAAATGGAGTGTCTTTGATTTCACATTTAGTGTTTGTACTATTAAGTACAACTCTCACCGAGATCCTTTTAGAAAATCTAGGATAACTCGCTAAATCAAATTCTTTACATTTGTTACCATTAAACGATGATGCGTTTGATATGTTAAGCTTACCGCTAGATAAATTCGTATCATCTTTATCCTTTTTCAAACAACTTTGGAAAATTCCTGCACATAACGATTATTACAATTTTAATATTGTCTGCCACTACATATATAATACATACATTATATAATATTATCAGATTATAAATACTACAAAGCTTACCCATTTAGTAAAAACTTTAAATGTAAGTATCAAAATTTTTTTTATATTTGTTCAATCTCATTATTATAAAAATATATCAAATCTTGAAATACTATCACTTTAAAAATTGTACAATGTAAAAAAACAACATCAAAATGTAAAAATTAAATATAAAAATCATTTAAGATCTCTTATATTTGTTTATAAAATGTTATTGGTTAATGCTTCTAAATAACAATTTTGTTTAACAAGTTATCTTCAATTGTTTTTCAAGCAAATTACAAATATTAATATTTATACAAAATTTTAATGCTTTAACTGATGATCCTTAAGTATTTGCACAAAAAACATGCAGGTTGTCACATTTTAATCTATCATTTTATGCAAGATAAGAATATCTCGTAAATTATTAATTTTTTAAGTTACTATATTTTAATACTTTTATACAGAGACCAAAAAGATGAATCAATTGGTGCAAAGAAATAAGAAATAAAAAAATGATAACATAAAAAATACCTTGTTTTTGCATATCCAATATATTTCTGACGCTTTGCCTCCATTTTTTCCCCTTTCCGATACTTAATTTGTCTAAATTAGATTCATCGTTTATATTATTTAATATTGACAAAGATCTAGTCCAATACTTGCCCGGTTTTAAAAAAACAGATTGATTCATTTGTTCATTTGTATCATTACACGGTTGAGTCATGAAGGATTCAAAATGATTGCAAGACAAATTTGCATTCTTAGAATGCTCAGAATTATGTGCTGATTGAACATTAGAAAGGTCTTTGTCAATTGTTACAACTTCGTTGTTTGATTGAATGGCTTCATTATTTAAATTATCGGAAATATTTGATATGTTTAAATGCCATTTAGGATATTGTATTCTTCTTCCTATTCTAATCGGATCATGTAATCGTGTAAGCAACATACAAGGATCCATGTTAATCTTATCTTGACTTTCATCAAATAAACTGTGTTTATTAATGTTAACAGTTTTATCTTTAAGGCTCTCATGAATTGTTTCTATTATATTTATTTCTGTTATATCACGATTTTCTTGAAATTTATTTTTTTGTATATTATCTAAATCTTTGAATGTTGAACATACTTTGGAAGGTGATATATATAATGAGCTTGCATCAGCTTTATTGTTACTTGATAATTGCTTTTGTTTTAAACATAAATTAATGGATGAATCTACAGTTTCTATAAATTTATGTGTATCAGAATGTTTCTTTTTTATTTTATCTTCATTTGTATCTTTCGGCGAATGATTGTGACTACATGTTGTATCATCAAATAATGATCGAGATTGATAAGTAGACATATTTAATAAATACGAAATTTCCGTTTTAACATCACATTCTGTATCATATTTCTGAGCTGCATGAACATCATTCTTGTAAGACATTACTCCATTTTTAACCACAGAATTTGTAGTTTGTGATTTCTGGGACAATAAAATTTGTGTTTGGTGTTCCTGTACATCTGTGAACTTGAGTTTAGAATCTTCTGATATCGTAAATAAAGAATGAGAATTTTTCTGATCACTGTTGGAAATATCTTCTTCTGTAGTTATTAATGAACCTTCTTGACTCCAATGTGATTTGTTATAAATATTAGACTTAATAGGAGATAATACTAAACTAGGTTTGACTCGTTTGCTAAAAGGAGTGCTAGAAAATATGTTAGGTTTTTTTTCAAATACTGTATTATTTTCTTTTGCAAACTCTCCTATTTCTAATCTTTCCACTTTTACAAAACTATTTTTTATTAGATCTCTTTTTTTCTTTGTATCATATGATGTAAGTTCAATACTTTTGTTGCAGTTTGGAGTAATTTCAGATGAGTTACAGAAAACCAAATGTGATATGTTTTGTTTATCTTTTATATTGATAATATCTTTCACATTTCTTTTATTTCGTAATACATGCCAATCTTTAACAATATTATTGCACAATATTACAGAACAATGTTTAACTGACGTATGTTTAAAGCCATCAAACTCATTATGTTCAATTGA
>Ga0157364_1001347_pt1 | contig 20629 bp, 5 predicted proteins | sample AttsexASBM2_FD_111476 | JGI IMG/M metagenome (GOLD analysis project Ga0157364, IMG submission 111476) | Fungus gardens microbial communities from leaf cutter ant in Ribeirão Preto, State of São Paulo, Brazil - Atta sexdens ASBM2 | ecosystem: Host-associated > Fungi > Mycelium > Unclassified ...
ATTAAAACCTCCCGCAAATGATGAGAATTTGGCTCGTAAACTGACATTTTCAATCGAGAATAACTTTATGATGAAGACACAAATCGACTAATGTTTCTATGGGGTTATGTTGACAGATGCCCATGTTTATTATATGACGTCTATGATCTATTTATTTCGACCATCACTTACCGCTAAAGTCACCTATAGGGAAACGGCGGAAGCAAAGTTGTATTAATATTTTTATATTATTATTAATATGCCATTATTTTCAACGCTTCTTATCTCTAGTTCTAATAGCACATTGGTGAACAACGCTGTTACATCCAATGAAATGAGAATGTGTTCTCTTTATTAATATTCAATTTATTTAATTTATCCACTAGATGTCTATTTTTATGAAACTTTGTGGCTTTGGGATACTATCACTCATAATTCTGTTTAAATAACATGTAAATCTATATAATAGCTATTGATAGTTGCAATTATGATTTTCATTGGCATGCCTTGCTTGTGTATCTTAGAGGTACCATATGCTCTAAATATAATATCATCAGTTGTCTTATTAAATATATTATTATATGTCATTTGATCAATATAACCTTTTTGTTTCCATCTACTAAATAATTGATTTTAAATTTCTCGTTAATTAATTAACTGGATTTTTTTTAATATTATTTCATATTCATGTTAACGTCATTAAGCATGTTTACCATTTAACAAATTTTGTTAAATGTATGTGTTAAACATTTTTAAATAAATTTTTATTTTCTTCTAAAGAGCAATGACTGTATAACTCGTATGGTTATTGATTCATTTCTTACGACGTTTTCCATTCCATCGTTAATTTACAAATTTTTTTCTACATGTTTAATGAAACATAATAATCATTCTTTCTTTTTCATTTTTAAATAGATAAAATTTAAATAGACCAAATTTATCACCTAATTGTAATAGAATTTGCACTTCAGAATGTCCACACCACTTGAAGAACCATTTTCATTAACCATATCTAATTTAGATTCAACATTAAATTTATTGGGTAGAATGGAAATATTATATAAAGTGTATTGTTATCACTTATTAAGTTATTAATTTGATCTATTCTAAGATAATTATCACTAGGTTTCCTGTGTTGTTTTAATCTTGATTAAAAAATAATAAATTTAATGATATAATTAACAATATCAAATCAATTAAATGTGTAATAAACAACACAAGAAATCTTACCAAAAATTCTTTACTATACCTTATGTTGAATAAATATCGAATAAATTTGTTACTATTGCTAATAAAATGAACTATTGTACATTGTTCACTATCCCCAGAAAATTGAATAATTTTATAAAATCGGGAAAAGATATATTAAATAAAATGTCTAGATGTGATGTAGTTTACAAAATTGACTGTCTTGACTGTGAATCGACATACGTGAGACAGACAAAAAGACAATTGGGAATAAGAGTTAAGAGGATTCTAAAGCAAAGCTCGAACTTACGAAGCCACCAAAGGTCGCGCGTCAATATGTTTTTATATATTATCATACTAATATCTCACGCAACCTATGATACACACAGTCACACATTCATGTCAATTTTCGTATAACAAATTCGTTGCGATGAAGCGTCTAAGTCTAATTCTAAGAACTCGATGTTATTTGTTTGTGCAAACTACGTGTTGTGAATTATTATTTTGTAAGTATAGATTGCAAAACTTTCGTATCAAGCAAATGTTGTTACGACTTGACAGCTTGAGACGTTATATTACACTAATGTAAGAAATAGTAAAAAATATATCAATTTCGATTTTTGGTCTTTTTCGGAAATTTCACTTCACAAACATGTATTACTTTAATCATGGAAAAGGTTTTTCGAATCTGTGAAAGAGAAAAAAGTATTTGTTATACAAAAATTATATGATTTAGTTGATAATACAGACGGCTTTAGGATCCCCTTAAAAAACATATAAAAGATATAAATAAAAAAAAGGGGCTCTTCGTCAGTTATATTAGAACATAAAATGATCGAACAACATGAAAGATTGGAATAATATCCATATATTACATAGATAATGAGTCCTCATATGAAAAGAACGGCATCCGAAATGATACCTACAAAAAACAGACAGCAGAATTAAATAGAAGATATTAAAGCGATATAGAATTATTATCATGTAGTTATTTTCCCATTTTAGAATTATTGTCCTCCATTTAGACATATTCCCCACCACTTTATACATATTAGAATATAGTATATGTGAAGTAGTTATTTAATGTCACGACAATTTTTGAGAAAAGAAATATAAATCAATGAGTTTAGGTAACAAATTGTTATCACAGTATATTATCTTATATTATATTTGTATAATTTAATTAAATTACATTTTACAATTATTTTATATTTTTATTGTACAATAATGTTTGTATCACATAATGATAATCATTATGTACATGATCATCCAATCGTAATTCTCGAATGCTTCTACTGAAAAGTATTGTAAATTTTGTCAAACAAGAACAATTTATATTGAGTTCATGAACATTAGGACAATTATATAATTAAGTTTACTATAGGCTTATAGAATACATAATAATTTATACACGATAAAATAAAATTTTTGTAACATTCACTAAAGAGGATCGTTGAAAAAAGACCGAAACATTGTTTATATATATAAAGGATAGTAAAACAATTTAATTATAGCATATAATTAAATTGTTTCCTTGCTAGGCTCAAAAAAACCCTTATTGTATACTAATTGAATTTTATTCATATTGAGTCGTAATATATATTTATATAAAAATTGTTAAATGTGACTATCCAGGAAGTCAAACAAGTAAAAGTTCCATCTGGATAGTACATTTAACAATTTTTATATTTTTATATTTTTGTATATTTTAAATTTAATGTTTGATAAAATTTTTAATTCTTGTAATTTTCCTATTTTGTAAATTGATGTGCTTGGAATTCATTGTGATCTATAGGAGGTTAGTTATTTCTCGATCTTACTTGGAACATATTTTTAACATTTGTGGATAAATTCTTAAAAGACATCAATGAAAATTCTATAACTTACTGATGATGGTTTTACGGAGGATGGAAGTAAACCGAAACGCCCCTAAAAAATTTGTATCGACACTCATTAATATTGCGTCGTAAGCCATTAGATCACCGAGGTCTAATGACTTAAGACGCTCGTACGGAATACAAGAGATCCGGATTCAAGTCCCGGCCGAGGTAATATTTTTCGCAATAAATTTATTTAAGGTTTTCAGTACATTAACACTCTTATAATATGATATCGGATCGAAGATTGAGAATTTACTTGTCAATTTAATTTAATTTATGATATTATTGCAGCAGTTTAATTGCGTTTGAAAAAAATTCGGAAAAATTTCGGTGCGCAGTTTGAATAACTACAAAAATATGATATATATGCATGTACACATATAGGATATAAATAATTCACTGTGAATTATTTAGTCATTGAGAAGATGCCCTAATGATCTTGATCTTGACATATGTTGTCAAGATCATGATTCTAAATAACCTCTAACAGGTTTTAGCCGTCGCTCGTTATTCATTAAAAATTATTAACAGTCTAAATTAGTAATTATTTCTCTGCTTTAAATAAAACATTAAATAACTTTGGACAGGAAGAGAGATGGACGAATATAGCTTTCCATACAGAGCGATTCTCACCTCCCTTTCTGTCAAGAGGCGCGCGACTTCCCATGCGAAGCGAGGTCCATTTCATCTTTGAGCGGAAAGTCGCGTGCCTCTTGACAAAGGGGGAAGTAGGATGAAAGTCGTTTCGGAAAATCGCGCGCTCCTTCGCGTGGAAAGTCGGACGTCGCTTAGCAGCGAAGCAGGTAGTGAAAATAGCTTTACGTGGAAAGCCATTACATAAGCAAGGAAGGGTATAAACTAATTTTTATATTATATGTAGCAGAAATAAGGCGTTATTTTTTCAAACTTTTTTTGTTATTAACTTTTTAACAAATAACGAGCGACTGCTGAAATCTGTTGGAGGTTACTTAGGATCATGACCTTACATACCTTACCTTACATATGTCAAGTTCAAGATCATTAAAGTTGGATCCTTTAATTGGTACTTTTACCGTTATTTGAGAAAATAACTTACTTTCTTTTTCATTATTTTTTGAAAATTGACCATCTATCACAGCGGACGGGTGCCTAGGAGCTTTCTAGTCTCAAGCGCTATGAGTGGCTTGTGTCCAATCAATATCTAATCATGTGCAAAGTAACAATAAAAGTAACTATGAAATTTGTTACCGTTACCAAAAAAATGTAACCACGTTATTGTTATAATTACCAAAAAAAAAGTAACGCAATTAATAATAAAGTTTTCAAAACAGTAACTTGTAACTGTAACTTCGTTACTCATACAAGTAACGAATCACTTTCATTCCCTGCTTTTTAATATTATTCAGGGTTATCTTAATAAAATTTATCAAAATCAAGGCCTTTTGAGGTTGTTTTTCTTTTTATTTTCATTTTTCGTGTAAAAAAATTAGAAAAATTTAGTACAAAATCAATCGTCATGAAACTTGACACAGATATAATACGAGGTAAACTATCTCTGATAGCTAAACTTGCGGAAACAGATTTTGAGTAGCGTCTGCTACCAATTTTTGATTGCAGAAAGGCAACAAAGACAGAGTTTGTATTATCGGACAATGTCAGCAAATTGCTGTCAAAAATTTGATAAAGTCTGCTGACATGCTATGCCAGCAAACTGGTGACAGAAATCGAACAGAGTCTGCTGCATAACCTGACGGCAGCAGAAATTGAGCCTTTGCCATTTTCATATACACCCTCGCTGAAATGGACTTCTCATAGAAAAAAATGTCCTTTAGTCCTCCAGGAGTCCTATAAGAATTGGCGTAAATCGAGTAGGCAAATTTCCTACAGATCCCTAGCTCTTTTGCTTTCTGAATCTCCGAATATTGTATTTTATAACTTTCTCATGTAGATTTTGAAATGTGTAATTAATAATATTTTAGCAATAAAACTGTATTGATTGTTTCCAGGTTTCACACTAGTATATATAAATATATAATTATATATAATTATATAACCGTTTATATACGAGAGTCGTTCGATAAATCAGAGGAATTTTTGCGAGATGGCGCCATAATGAACTGTGTAGTATATAGGAAACACTATTCAAACTGTCTCTTACCAAATTTCAAATGTGACACTTAGTTTACGTGTGACAGACATTGGAAGTGAGCAGCAGTTGTTATAAAAATGGAGAAAGAGAAATTTCAATTATTATAATTAAACATTTTTATTTAAAGAAGTGGACGACTGCGCAAATCAAAACCGAGTTGGACGAAGTTCACGAGGCACCTGCGTTGAAAACCGTTTATTTTTGGATTAATAAATTCAAAACAGGCTAGACATCAATCAAAGATAAACCACGCCCGGACATCCAGTTGAAGTCATTACGTCAGAAATGATTGAAAAAATCCATCATATCCATCGTCATGAAAGATCGTCGAATGAAGGTGCGTGACATAACTGAGATTATAGGCATTTCAGTAGATAGAGTGCATAATATCCTACACAAAGAATTAGAAATGGAAAATGGCTTTATGACGATGGATGCCGCGATTGCTGACCATCGATCAAAAACGCACGCAAAAAGATATTTCGCAGCAGTGTTTGTCGATGCTTCGAAGCGCAATTCAACAAGAGTTTGGTTCGTAACCTTAGACGAGACTTGGACTACTACACACCCGAGTCAAAACAGCAATCGAAGCAGTGGACAGCGTCTGGTAAATGTACGCCAAAGAAGGTGAAAACTGTTTTGTTAAGAAGATAATTTTTTGGGATTTCCAAAGAATCATCTTCTTTGATTATTTATAGAAAATCAAATCACAGAATCAAATAGGAACATATTATTCTGCACTTATGAATCGTTTGTATGAAGAGCTGCGAAGGCCAAGATTGGCGCGCAAAAAAGTTATCTTTCATGACAATGCTTTGGCTCACACTTCCACAGTCGCAATGGCAAAATTGCATACATTAAGATTCGAATTGCTGCCCCATTCACTTTATTCTTCTGATTTAGCTCCTTGTAATTTCTTCCTGTTTCCAAATCTCAAAATCTGACGGAGGAAAGAAATTTTCATCCAATGAGGAAGTCATCGCTGTTGTGGATTTTTGTATCGTATTTTGAAGGCCTCGAGACTTCCTACTTTTCCGAAGGGATCAAAAAATTGGAGATACACACCGCTAGATTAAGTGTGTAAAGCTCCAAGAAGACTACGTCGAAAAGTGAAAAAGAATTTTCCGGAAAAGATGATTTTATTGCTTTTTTACCTGACTTATCGAATGATCCTCGTATATATACGCAAAATTTCTTATAAGAAATCAGGTCGATTTAAATGAAAATGACAGATTTTGCTCGGTTTTTGTTTGCAATCTGCTATCAGATTCTGTCAGCAGGTTCTATTTGATTTCTGTTGCCAGTATGTTTGCATAGAATGTTAACGATTCTGTCGATAGAACAGAAGCAGAATGCAACAGTTGTGGTCAGTCTGCTAACATCTTCTGATCAAATCTGCTACGAGTCTGTCGATATCCTGCTAATATTTTATTATCTGAGTATGATGAAGAAGTCTAATCAAAATCGAATGGTTAAATGACACTGTTAAAAATGAAGAAAATATGTCCAGTGAGTAGATTTATGTCCATTTGCTATAATCTCACTTTGACAAATAAAGGAAAAATTGATGTGTGACAACACAAGATGTTTTTTGTGAAAATAATTGTGAAAATAATAATAATAAATTTATATTATAAATCATAATAAATTACAGACGTTTCAACATCATTATTGTGTCCTCTTCAAATATTTAAATAACATATTCTAGATATAATAAGCGTTCCAAAATAAAATAAAATAAAGGATCAGAAGTAAAAAAATTAGTAGTATATGGGCAGCCATGGGGCGTTAAAACAAACCCTCTCCTCGTCTTCTCCTAGGCACGGCCTAGAGAGGTCTGTCTGGAAAAATGGCGCGCTCTGATTGGTTCGAGAAGTGAAGAGTGGGGATAATAGGATAATTAAATAGCGCATTCTGATTGGTTCGCACCGTACTTTTCCAAAAGATGATTAGAGAAGGGAGTGGGGGGACCTCCAACAAAATAGAGAGCGAAGACTGAAAAAAATGGCGATTGAGACTGCAGCATTTTTTGTTAGTGCGATAATGTTTCCGACGTACTGACGTTTTAGTGAAAGTGTTTTTATTTATAATGGGATGTTATGAAAATTTTCGAATTCTAAGAAACTTACTTTTGCTTGGAAGAAAGAGGAAGTAAACAGGAACATGTTCAACTGATATGGTGTCTTCAAATATTAAAAAATTTTTAAAAATTATTTTTATATTTTATGTATTTAATGTACATTATCTAAATCTGAAATACGAGAGAAAATGTGTCTATTGTAAAATGGAAGTGAGGTTAGGAATAAGAAACAAAATTAACAAAACGTTCATTTAAAAGAGATATTATATGATATAGATATTTTACTTTTTTAAAAGAGTATAAGTTTGAACATGACAGCATAATCTGGTGACCAGTGATTAAATCGCAAGAACCGCGACTTTAGACTAAAATTTTCTTCGATATGATGGAAATTTTGTATATCGATGACTATATCCATCATGATGTTCGAATTTTCGTTACTCTTTTTACGAAAACGTCACGAAGCGTCGATGTCGATGTCACGAATTGAAGTTTTTTTTGTTATTTTACGTGCAATTAGATTAGAAAGAAAATAAGGTGAGGAAAAATAATTGTCTTGCGCAAGATAGAGCTAACTGAAAAAGTTAACTTGACTTGACGCGAGTTAATTTTCTACGTTATCGAATTCGGCATAGACGATAACTAATAGTCACGGAAAGAGCTTTGAATCTCACTTCTAATCCTAAGCTCCCGTTTCATTTGTAGAGATTCCAATGTCCTGCGGAATTAGCGGTTCTGGAGCAAGATCGAAAACGAAAAAAATGTAACCATCGGCGTAATCTCTCTACTTACAGAACCCTTACCCTTATTCAGAAAATGAATGTCGATTCCCGAGAGTAAGGTGTGATAAGCTTCAGCGTAAAGTGGTTCGTCTTTTGAAAAATTTGGTTATAACAGTTTACTGGAAATACCATCGACGTACAGTAAAAAGAAATTTATTCTGTAATTTTTGAAATTAAATGGGTTTAATTTTCTATCATCGCCTTGTTATCGATTATTATTCATTTTGATAGTTGTCCAAGTATTGCACTGTCGATTCCCTCACGATGCCCGCGTATTATGAATGATTTAACTTCGATTTTCGTAAGGGGATACGGTAGTTTTACTCAGCACTTTAGCGTGTGCGAGTAGCACAGCGGAGCTTTTTTTCACTCTTCTTACGAGACGCGTCAAGAATGTGAATTTTTAATATTGTTTTATTCTCCTATAAGACGAATTTTTCGAACATATGAGTTTCATTCTAACACTTCCATTCCGTTAAAAATATATCCTAATTGAAAATGTAATGAAGGTGGCCTATGAAGTCTAGCATTTTCGCGATTTCCCTGAATGTATTGCGTCTCTTAAGCGCTATATTTGAGGTCGACGAATCTAACGTAACCGTCGTCCACGTAACCGGAAATATCCGCGTTCCATAAGCAGGAGATTAGATGGGAAGGTTTTGTGGATGAAGCATAATTTAATAATGCTTCAATATACATGTAAGCGTAAACGTTGTTTGATGGCGACACGAGCTTTTGATTGAAATGTACGTCGATTTGGTTGAACATGAAATGCAAAACCTAGTTCAAATAGTATCTCAAATAGCAGCTCAAATAGTTTGTAGTTATTTTTCAATATTCTTTATTTTCTTTTATTTAAAATCTTATTTCAACTCAAGTAATTTTAATTCTTTGTCAAAAATTATTTCTCGAAAAAAACTAATGTACTAAATGAAAAATTAAAACTTAGATGCTACATTCTTAACTAATCAAAGTAAATTCTATCAAATTAAAAAATAAAACCCAAGTGGTACTATCTTTTTATTTATTTAACACTAATGATACAATATATGTTATTCGTAAAAAGATTTGATATCAACAAAACTGGCGCCAAATTAAATTCCATACCAAATAAAATAAATAATATTAACTTTAATGATATGTATCATTCGTACAAAACATATTTGATATCAACAAGTAATGCCAAGTTAAATTTCATATCAAATTAAGTAAAGAATACAATCCATAACTGCGTTACCTTGTTCAGTTAAGTTATCACAAAAAGTTAGAGAAATAAACACTTGGCGCTGCTAAAAATGAGAAACATTTTCATGAGAATAAAAGTATCTAAGTATATTTTCGATTGGATTAAACAATCGTATAATTTCGGAAAGTTGTGCAAATGTATCTCATTTTTCTTATTTTACATTCATGTTTTTAGCACTATGTTATACCGTGATCTAGCAGCGTCAAGTATTTACTTTTTTAACTTTTTGTGGTATTGCATGAATGTACTACAAGGTAACGCAATTATAGATTGTATTCTTTACTTAATTTAGTATAGGATTTAACTTGACACCAGTTTTGTTGATATCAAATCTTTTATACGATATAATGATATTATTATTAGATATTATTATTAGAGTTAAGTAAATAAGAAGATAGTGTCACTTAGGTTTTACTTTTTAATTTGATAGATTTTATCTTGATTAATTAAGAATATAACATTTGGGTTTTAATTTTTCATTTAGTACGTTACTTTTTTCAAGGAATAATTTTTGACAGAGAATTAAATTTGTCATTATTTGGGTTAAAATAAGAAGAATATCCTTGAAGAATAATTAAAAACTACTATTATTTGAACACTTAGGTTTTATTCAAGAAGCATTTATATTCTTAACGCCTTTTTTTACTTTTTTCAAAAAGATAAGTTTGTACTGATATCACACATTTTATAGTGATGAACGTCTTTCTATCATTAGAAAAACTTAGTTGAGTAAGTTAACTTTTTTTTAAACTCAATTAAGTTAAAGTTAACAACCTTAAAACTTTCACTTATTGTTAATTAAGATCAAAGTTAATCTATAGTGACATTAATTGAATTAAAAGTTAAATTTGTGAGTTAAATTTATTTTAAATTAATGAGAAAAAATAATTGAAAAGTTAAAAGTTAAATTTGTTTGATTTCATGATTTCAAGTTAAAATTTTTTTAACTAAATTAAAAAACTAACTTAAAAAATTAACTTTTTTAATTATAATATATAATAACAAGGAGACACACACTGTATATATTTCATGGATTTTGATCATCTTTTTTGATAATTCTGGGATATCAAAAAATAATCCCTGTATAAAGCAATAAACTGCACTTCTGCATATTTTTCGAGAAAATCGTAATTTTAGCTCGGAAAAAAATGTTATATATGGGAAAAATGTTATATATAAAAATGTTATATATAAAATGTTTTATGTATAATTATGTATTATTTATAATTATGTATTTTTATATAGAATTATGTATTATAAATAAAATTTTTTATATAATTATATAGAATTATATATAATTATACATGAAACATTTTTTCCCGAGCGGGAGGTCATGACGACGAATTGCTTTCAAATTGCACTCTTTATTTTTTATTTAAACGTAAACGAAATATTATAAAATTCGTATAATTACCCAATCCTGATGTTAATTTTTAAAAAATCAAATTAAAAATTAATAGTTATCGATAAAATATAATTAACAAGTAGAGTTAAAAAGTTATGAATCTAAAATGTAATTAAATGAAATGAAAATTAACTTTTTAACTTAACTTTTAACTTTTTAGCTTACTCAACTTTGCTTTGTATAAATAGTTTATCTTATAATTGATCTCAAGAACTATATTTTCATATGTTTGGGCGTTTGGAGGTAAAACTTACGAAAATATTATATCTATATCTATATACATTTAATGTAACGTAAATCTAGTATTTTTTCTTTTTACGAAACCATCATTCGTGTTAATTTTTACACTTTCTCTTTCAAATCATATAAAATTATTTAATTTGAATGATAACGAAGAAATGGCTTTCTTATATATATAATAAGAATGTTGAGATTTAGTCAAATATTTTATCAGTAATCAAATAATTATTAAGTAAGGTTGCTATTGTATGTTGAAGAGTAACAATGGACATTTGCTGGATACATGTATATGACTTTGTCATTGATCGATTTCCGGATTTATCTCAATACTGTCTTTCGAAAAAAAATTAAAAATTCCATTTCAATCGTAAGTTAGACCGAGTTATTTTTGCAATACTATTTTTATTTTCTAAAATAATATCCTCAGCCTTATTGAATATTAATATAATATTAAAATATTAATATTTGAAACAGAACCGCTTATATAAATAAATCAATTAAATACAAGTCAATTTTTAAGTTAAAGTTAAATATTTAAGTTTAAATATTTAAGATAATTAATATATTTTTATATACATTTATTTCAGAACTTTGATTATGCCGATTATGTTTGAATTTGCAACAATCTGAGATATTAATAATTCTCCTTAAATTAAATCAAAATTTGTAAAGAACTCATTGCAAAAAATATTTTTATCTGTGAGAACATTAGTTTCTGAGGACAATGAACTGGCATGATATACGTAAAATTCGAAATCAATTTCCTGCCTAGGTAATATTTTTCAATAACTTTTTTTTACAGATTTTAATTTAATTTTGCGGAATTTATTAGCATCTCAGATTTGACTTACAAATTCGAAAATAATTGGCACGCAATCATTGTTCTGAAATTATTGCGTTTAAAATACATATTGATGTATTACTCTAAACATTTAACTTTGACCGTATTTAGTTGATATATTTAATCAATATTATATCAATTCAACATACACATTTAGTAACGCGATGTTATTGCTATTAACAAATCTATATAGCAATCCTATTATTTAATAATTATTCGATTACTGATATAATATTTATCCATCTCAATATTCTCATCATATACATAAAGAAGCCATTTTTTTCGTTATCTCATTCAAATTAAATAATTTTAGATAATTTGAATAAGAAAGAATACTTTTAGAAGTATGCAAACATATGAAAACATTAGTGGAGGAAAATAGTTTGAAGTATCTTTGGCAGACAATGTATGTTGAATTCGACATTTTATTAAAATACAAATTATTTTCTATATAATTTTTGTTTTTATAATAGAAAATTGGTTTTCAAAGCAGAGTATTTGTGTTTTAAAGACAGATACCTAACCGAAACAAATTCTCTGCTGTAAAATTTTTCATGTATGATCATTATATAAATACATATAAATGTATATAATTTTACATATAATACGTGTATAATATGACATATTTCGTATCCACATAGAACTCATCATCCATTAGACATCTACATGAGCTCTATAAAAACCTAAGCAAACGAGAATGGATTAAAATGGATTGAAATTTTTTTCTATCCGAATGCGTATTTTAAATAATGAATACTCTTTTTGGATTTAATTGGATTCAATTAGATTCAATTAGATTCAATTGCATGCAATTAAAAAACTGCATTTCCTATTCAAAATTTTGAATTGAAGTATTCACAATGTGTATGTTGTGCACAGAAAAAGCTTATTAAATATTATTTTTAGATTCAAAGGCATAGAGATATGCTTCAAATGCAATAAATGAATAAACATGCATTTAGAATTGTAAAGCATTCATTTTAACATTCGTGAATCAATATTTCTGAAAAGCTGAATCTATTTCAATTCATTTCAATTCATTCTCGTTTGCTGGGATCTCAGATAAAAGTCTGATCTCTTTCAACAATCTGATAGAACAATCTTGAATCAGACAAACATGGCGGAACTTCTTTGGAAAAATCCTTTGCCATTTGAGTTATTACAATCGGGCATTTAACAATTATGCATTTTTCTTGTTATTAATAAATTCTTTTATAGCGTCTTGCCTGTTGAGATTTTTTTGCTGGATAATAGCATATAATTACGAGTAATACCTTAGATCAGGTTATGTGATCCTGCATTACCTAATGTTGCCGTCATTATATACTCTCTGCAATATAAAGCGAAGTATTTCCGCCATATTTATCCCGTGGCCAAACTCTTACTTGAAAGTTTTTAGATCTCTATAAAGTGGATATAAAGAGAGTGACACCAATTCATATGTCTAATGCTGATTACTCCGCCATTAAGTGTCCTTACTGTTAATTAGAAAGAAAACAACGTTAAAAAAAGAAGTAAGACGAGGAATTGCATCATATACAATAGATCAGATATAGGACCCAAAAATGGCGACTTCCGGGTAATTGGCGTCTCTCTTTATATTTCTATAACTCCATGTGATATCTAGATGGACGTCAGGTAGATATCCATTAGAGATCTACGATAGATGTTTAGTCGTAGAAAATTAATCAATCACAGTTGTATGAGAAGTATATCGAGTATGAGAAGAATAATCGACTATGATTGATTAATTTTTTACGACTGAAGATCTCATGATCGCTACGACATCTTTTGAAGACCTTGCATAACACATCTATAGTTGATCTATACAACACGTCTATTAATCATCGAAGTTCTATAAAATATCTACTTTTGAATCGTATAACATCTTGTAAACATCTAATGCAGCTTTGTAAAACAGTTGATCCACGCACAGAAAATATTCTAATATCTTTCTTATTGCTAAGAAAAGTAATTATTTATTTTATCTTTCTTCTTTTAAATAATGGTTACTTTTAATAAAGAATATTTTCTCACTAGTAATCTTAAAATGTATTCATCACAAGTTTTAGAAATACTTATTCTCATATATTATACTCAATATATTATACTCAATATATTATACTCAAATAAAAATTTATTTTCTTTTGAAATATATTATAAAATTTTATCGAAGAAAAGTCAGATTCGATTAATTTGAATATTTAATAATATATTGAGATGTAAGAAAATTTGTTAGGTCAAAAAAACTGTAAAGAACTATTACAATTTTTTAAATTTAATTTAGGAGAAATTGTTAGCGTTTCAAGACTGATTGTGCGTTGAAAATTCGAAAGTTTCGACACAATCATATCTGAAATAAATTAATTTAATAAAGAATATATTATATGTTGTATTATTTGAAACATCTAACTTTGATCGCTAATAGCGTTCTCATATTGATGTATTTCCTATATCGTTTTTAGTTTTAAAAATATTCTTTTTTATTAGATGAGAAAAATGCAGATAAATTTATTTGGATACATTACTTTTAAATACGAAGCGCCATTACGGTTTGAATGTTAAGATGTTGAACTATAATATAATGATTAATTTCATATATATATATATATATGATAATTAATTTCAGAAATATATGGTGGTCTAAAGGCTTAGGACGCTTGCACGGAATGCAAGAAATCCGGGTTTGATTCCCGGCCGAGGCAATATTTTTCGTAATGTAATATGTTTATTAAGACAGTTTTTTAAGATTAAATTTGAAAAATTTAAGGGGATTATTAATATTTCAGATTGAGGTGTTGAAAGTCCAATCATATCGACACGCAATTATAATTTCTAAAATTAATTCATTTCATTTAAATGAATATATATATAATAGTTCAACATCTTAACATTCAGACCGTAGCGGCGCTATTTAATGAATTGTATCTAACATAAAGTCTTATTTCCAATCTTAAATTTATTTACTTATAGAAATACGTTTTAATGAATTTATCGAAATTTGCATAGCTTTAATCCTTAAAAACATTTAAATCCCTTTTATAACTTAAATGCCTTGGAAACAGCATACTCAACTTTGATTGCTCAGAACATTAATAAAAATAAACATATTTTAACAAATTTTTTTTTTTCTATTGAAATGCCAGTAAGAAATATAGCGATACCAAGCAAATGTACGTATTCTTATTAATAAAAAAGTTATAAATTATAAAGTAAACAATAGTTTCGAAAAAAATCATATTTCATTTAAAAATTCTTATTTTTCATACATAAGTTATAAAAATACTTTAAATAAATTTATTTAAAAAAATATTTTAAATGCATTTTGGAAAATAGATACTTCAAATTTTCAGAAAAAAATACTGCATTATTGAATCTTTTAAAAAACATAATTATTTAAAAGGACGAAGATGAAAAAAATTTGAAATTTATTTTGGAAAAAAAATATATATTTTATGTTGTTGAATAAGAAATTGAAAAATGAATCGAATATGTAAATTGCTAGAATTAATATTGCATAAACAATGTTTATTATAATTATAAGTAACTATATTGCATAAATGATTATATGTATATACATATATATACATAGGCGTGCGCGCGCACGTGCGTACACATACGCATGTACGCACGCACGCACACACAAGATGTCCCGTTTTAAAGGATCCACTGAAATATCTCGGAACATTGCATTAAATCGAAAAATGTTTCTGACAAAAATATTTCGAGGGGAACATAAGATGGTATTGGTTTGACTTTGGATGGCGTTGTCAAGGTCAGGGCAAAGTTATTTTGAATTTTTTAAATGGAACTCTCCATTTTTCATTACAAAGTTTTATAGTTATTTCTTATAGCTTATTTCTCGTTTGTTTATTTCTCATGAGCTTTTTAAAACGCTATAATGAAATATTTTTTCATTAAATACTTTTCGAGTTATAAGGTTTGAAAGTTACGTACCACCGGCATTAGCATTAATTACCCAAGGAGTAATTCTGACGAATGGTTAAAATCTCTTAAATGTTGTTCAGAATCATGACCTGGATAACATTTATTAAGATCAAGGCTATTGGAGCAAAAATATATTGTAACTTACATTGATTACACCAGCAAAAAACTTATCTTAAATACCACACTTGAGTGTATAATATCTATTTTTGACAGCAATTTTTAATGCTTGGATATTTCCTTGGAAATTCTCGTCGCAATTATCTAAAGTTTTATAGAATATAAAGATAAAGCATATAAAAAATATAAAGATAAAGCATATTTTCTGATCCGAGACGGTAGCTACCTTGCAAAAACAAAAAAGTTCTAATCTTGAAAATAAAAAATTTGGATGTATGTCATATCTGAAAGTGTTTTTAAGGATTAATTTTCAAGTACATAATAATTGTTATTATATAATAATCAATCTAGCTTAAAAGAAACAGGAACACTTGACAGATATCGTAATATTCAATGATATCTGATGCTTTAAAAGAAGTTATGCCATATTGGAACGTGAAATTAGCAGTGGTATTTCTTTATTTTTGATTTTTTTAATATTAAAAATGCAGAACATTTTCATTATTTTTAAAAAAATAGTAGAACAATGGAAAATGCTACCAGATTATTATTTTTTGAAAATTAATAAAATGCTGTGCTAACTTCATAAATTCACACTCCACTAACTCTTTGGCATCTTTCTAAATTAGTATATTGCAATATACTATAATATAAATCAGTATATGCTTTATTAATAAATATATTACATGTATATGTATATTAATTCGTGAATATACTAATTAATATACTATATACGTAAAATGAAATTATATTCCAAGTTTCATTAATTAATTAATTTATATTCTAAAAAGATTCAATAATTAATTAAATACTAATTATAAATATATGATAACTATATATTTATGTTTTCATAATAAATTTTCAAATATGTTATATGTACATTTTAATGTAAATTTATATATATATTTTATATGTTAATTTATATTTGTTTGCTTATGAATTCTTTATTAACCCTTCATGATCACACTTCAAAAAAGCTACACGATAATTACTCTGAGTTAAAGTGACCCGAATTCTGAAATATTACAAATCAATAGTATTGGTTCCATTGATTTTAAAAAATTGCAGTATATAATTTCATCCTTTAAGAAAATGGAACAAAGGCGTTGTAATGAAAAATTTAATTTTGACATTTAAAAAATGTCGTAAATGTGTTAACTTTAGACTAATTGAGTTTTTACTTAAAAAATCATAACTTTTTAAATTTATAATATTTTCAAATGCAGTTTTAGCCTAATATTTTTGAGATGATGTACTTTAAAAGAAAGAATAGTATAGTTATGCTTTTTCAAAAAAAGTATTTATTTTGATGGTAGAAGATGGTCATTTTTTAGGTGTAAAAATTCGGATAAAGGCTACTTATTATTGATTTAAGTTATTATTAAAAATTATTATTATTATTATTATTATTATTATTATTATTATTATTATTATTATTATTACTGAAGGTAAATATAAGTGAAAAACGTTAAATACAAAATATATAGAAAACGCTTCGCAACCTCAGTAGATAAATAGAGTCTGCTCTTTAAATCTGAATCAACAGATCACTAGCTGTATTCAGCAGGAAGCAGCTTTGCAACCGTTGTAAAATTCTTCAATATGATTAATTTTACTCTTAGTTCCTCATTGGATCTAAATGTATAAACCAATCATATTTAAAAATTTTACGCAGATATAATAAACAATTAAAACAATTTTTTTTATTATAGTTCTAAAGTCATAAAACCATTCAATTTTTATTTTAGAAATTTTTTTCTATCTCTTATAATTTCGATGATATTCGTTTCGAAAGAAAAAAAACAATTTTTTTCGGGAGACATTTCATCCCCTAAACCTCGAGATAAATAAAAAAGTATGGGTCTAATATATTTTTTATTCATTATTGAAGATGATTTTAAAGTAAGAACGGACTACAAATACCTCATGTTTCGCGTTTCAAAGTAATAGCTCTTATCTACTATTGATGATGCGGAGTAAAAGAAGGCGTGGATTGGCCGAATTGCACACATAATTTTTTCATCATGTTTCCACTCCATCCCCTCCCCCTGCTTAGGAGCACGCGATTTCCACACGAAGTGACTTCTATCCATCTCCTCGCCTGCTTAGGGACGCGATACTTCCACTCCACCCCCCCCTCTTCACCCACTTAAGAGCGCACGACTTCCACGTGAAGCCTACCTTTTCCCCCCCTGCTTCAGAGACATACGACTTTCATTTTTCTTATCAGAAGGGAATCATTTAGTAAGACGAAGATCTAAATATCTTAGAAACTATAAGAGACCGCTGATTAATTCGTAAGGAAAAGTTAATCAATATCTTTACCGTTATAACATATAATATGTCAAAATCATCGAAGAAGCGCCCTAATGTAAAGGTTTACTATTATATAATATCATTGTACTCAAGAACTAAATCGAAAACTTTATACACGTTTTTCTCGAAATCTAATTTTTGCAATTTCGTTTAATTTTGTGTACATGATTGAAAAAAAAGTATTTATCTGATCGAGTTATTTTAGAGTTTGTTAAGGTAATAGTCAATGATCTTGATGGACTTAAAAAATTAAATAAAAAAATTAAATAAAAGTCAATATTAACAATTTTTTTTGTATAAACAAACGATTGCCATCTAATGAAAATTGTAACTTTTTTCAAAGTCGCACAAAATTTTAATTTATATAATATTTTTTAATGTTTTGAGGTTCATTTAGGATGATATTCTATAAAAATTAAAAATATTTTTTGATTTTTTGTTTCCGGCAAGAATTACAGCCGCTAGAATGTACACAAAATCGTAACATCGTGGTGAAGTGCCAAACTAAATATTTATATTTTTATTATAATAATTATAATAATTATAATAATTTTATAATAATTTTATTTATAATACTTTTTTTTTACCTAAGAATTTGTACGTACTCTACAATAGTTATATTAAAACATGTAAAAAGTTTGAAATTGACAAATATTAGTCTTCCTTTTGAAAAAAAAAAAGAAAAAAACGAATCACCTTGTTTTCGGTCTTTCAATGCAGAACTGAAGGATAGAGAACAGGAGACATTGAACTTATATGAACGAGGCCGTCAAAAAGCATGGTCAAAAGTGATTATCTGCATTAATTCGATCTAGATGTCGCTTCCATTCCATGACATCGTTCTCGCAGTTTGCATAGGTTGTATCAGTTTTACATGAAGAATGCTTTATTCTTCATGCAGTTTTAATGACAATTTACATCTTCCTGTCACTATCAAAGTAGGATGTTAAAGAATATCTATTCTTTGATTGTGTATGATCGTATATATGAAAGGAGTTTTATCATTCGAACACCATCTACCGAACATAATACCAATACCATAATACCAATCAATACCAATTCAGAAATCTGATTTTGACCACACTTTTCAAAATCTAGTTCGGTCTCCTATTCTCTATCCTCCATGTATAAGACTTAGAGGATAGAACTCTATCCTCCATATAAAGACTCGCTTAATGAATGAAATGTGGTATCCCTAATATATAGCGAACCTTGCTTCAGTGTATAAGTGTAGCGCATTCAACATATATCAAGCATATCCATGTGTCTTGTTGACGTATAGGACCACCGATGGCAATGATGAGGGTAGAAAGATGATTAGAGTGAGAGATTGATTGTTATGTACTGCTGGATCAACAGCAATCAAGCAGACTTTAATAAACAGAGAAAGAACGTTCATCCGTCTGTTATCTGCTTCTCACTCTACTCGTTTTTCTACCTTCACTATTGGCATCGGTAATCTATTCTGTATGTCGATGGGCCTGTCAGATAATGGTTTCGCGAGCCAGCCAGCTGCACCGCTGAGTACTTCTCCTTCCAATTCAATCCGCTGATTTCAGGAACGATTGTCAGCCGTCGCGATATAAGCCCTACTCTCCAAACTGTTGGAAACTTCAAGTTTTTCTTCTTTGCTACGACGTAATGTAGCAAAAAAAAATCGATGTTTTCAATAGTTTATTATGGAGAGTAGAGCCTACATCGCCCAACTGACAGCTCTTGAAATCAGCCGGCGGATTGAGTTGGAGGAGAAAGCGTTTGACGCGGCCATAGTATAAATACATATGGACATTGAACTTTTTATGTGGTCTCCAATTTTTAGTACGTTTTATGTGTACTAAAAATTGGAACCCACATAAGTGAAAATCGACGATTTTCAACAGGAATATGGCTGTCTTCAGTAAATTGAAATTGCAGATTAGGTTAGATTAGTTGGATCTCCTTCTCATAAAATATAATTAACTCTTTCGTCAATATCATATGAGATTCATAGTAAGGAAATCGAGCCAAACATGAGTATCACGGATGTAAACCGTGGTACGTTGTTCGTACAAAGCTTAATTTTGTTTTAATTTGTAAGAAAAAAGTTTAATTTGTAAGAAAAAAGGGTAAAGGGTTAATAAAGTTAAGTTTTATTAAAAGATTAAATCAAATTTTTTCGGAGACGCTATATTGTGTAGACTGTTATATTTGTTTAGGATAAAGTATTTTCGTAATAAAGTATTTGTGTACGTATATTATTAAATTATAACTTCACATTTAATTATTAGGTGAACAACTTTGCTTCCGCCGTTTTCCTAGATAGCTTTAGCGGTAAGTGGTGGTCGAAATAAATAGATCATAGACGTCATACAATAAACTTGGACATCTGTCAACATAACCCCATAGAAACATTAGTCGATTTGTGTCTGCATTATAAAGTTATTCTCGATTGAAAATGTCAGTTTACGAGCCAAATTCTCGTCATTTGCGGGAGGTTTTA
>Ga0157364_1001348_pt1 | contig 20627 bp, 12 predicted proteins | sample AttsexASBM2_FD_111476 | JGI IMG/M metagenome (GOLD analysis project Ga0157364, IMG submission 111476) | Fungus gardens microbial communities from leaf cutter ant in Ribeirão Preto, State of São Paulo, Brazil - Atta sexdens ASBM2 | ecosystem: Host-associated > Fungi > Mycelium > Unclassified ...
AAACTGTATAAAAAAAAAAAAAAAAAATACTTGTAAAAAGACTGTTAATATTTTTGTATATATGTGTATATATAAAAAAAAATCATATATATATATATATATATATATATATATATATATATAATCAAAAATAATTTTTCTAATATTTTTATGTATTCTACAAAATCAGCATTTGGCATTAATAAATTACCAAATAGATTTTCTTCTGTAGAATTGTAAGTTCTCTCTGAAAACATATATATATAATGTTAGCATCTAGTTCAGTATAATCTTTGGCATATTCAGTACAAATATCGCAAGAATGTTTTTGAAGACACTTACGCACGTAGCTACAAATATAGCTAAAAGCATTTTCTTCTGTTAATTTTAAATTGCGATAATTGTGATCAACACTTGAGTTTGAACAGGTTTATCAATAATAAATAGAGATTGTTCATTAAAATTAATTAATATTTGATCTCGATTTTCTAAGTTTCCAGTATTTATATTACAATACTGTATAGAAAATAATTTTTTAAATGTAAAATAGAATTGTATTAAAGGAGTTGGATTAAACGCATTGTCATTTAATGATCTAACTTTACCGAAAAAGTTTTCTAAAGGATCTTGATTGAATCGTCTCATAAATAAAAATTTTATTTCTGACATCGTTTTTTGAAAATATAATCATAATTGAAGTAAACTATTTATATTTAATAACCATAATTTAAAGATTTTTACTTTATTTGTTATCATTAACCTAATTTACTATAAATCTTAATGTTGAAAAATATTTCTTCATATATAATAAGAATTTCATTTGAAAATCATCAGCTTAAATATTTCTTTATATTTTTTTGAGTGTATTGAGTTGTATTGTTAAAAAATTGAAGATATCGAATAGATTGTCTATATTTTATTTATAAATGTAGCAGTATTTGATGCATCTTTTGTAGCATATCTAATGAGATAAAAGTTCTTAAAGCAGCAGACACAGTATGGCTTAAAACTTGACTTGCAAATTTAACTTTCTTTCAAAATTTGTTGGATTTAAATGCGAATTATTTAATTTAGATGCCAACCAATTATCGTTATTGTCTACATTGTATAAAGTTTCGATGTAGGTCCAAGAAATGCATTTCGAATCTACTTCAATAATAATAATAATTTGTAATAAAATTAATGCGAACGGCTTTTAAAATATGTGGTGAGTCAAAAAAATAAAAAATTCTATTATTATTTTTATTTCAAAATATGATTCGGTAGTAACGTCTAATTTTTCCGACATTTGTACAAAATTACTATCCAAGTCGCTAATGAAAGCAATTACATTTAATCCAATATCTTGTAATTTCACAATCTTCTAAAATAACTCTTCTTACGTTATCAACTTTAAATATGGAAAATTGAGGAAAAAATAACCTAGCGGCTATTTCCAAGATATAAACCTCGCAACATAATAACAGTTCAATATAACATTATATACTAATAAAAACAATTTGCCATGTTCATGATCTTTAAAACCAACTTCATCGAGATGGATATTAAAAGTAAGATTTGCTTTTAAAGCAGCTTCATCCATACACATAATACAAAGTTTGTCAACATTATTAAAATTATCTATACTTTTTAAAACATGAAAAATATAATCGTGTAATTCTGGTAAAATTTTTAAATTTTCTATTGAACATTGAAGTGTTTTTGAAATAGGTAAGTAAAAAGTATTGCTTAATAATTTATAACTTTTTGATGAAGAAAAATAAAGTTGTAAACAAAATTGTTTAAATTCCTTACAATACTTTTTATCTTTTTTCGATTGTTTATGAAATTGTGCTTGAATTTTGACAAAAGTAGTTATATGTGGCGGAAAAAATTTGTCGCAATGCGAATTCTTCAATCTTCAAATGTAAATAATTTTTGTGTTAGTTTCATAAAATGCAATCTTTTTTTCTAGTCCGTTTATTTTCTTCTGAAGATAAATGTTTTTGCATTTTAACTTCTTTTTTTTGGAGTATTATAGGATAATTTTGATTCAATTTACGCAAACTTAATCTCCATAACTATATCTATAATTTTGATATCCTTGTGTTCAACATTTTTTATTTTATCTTCTAGAAATAATAAAAAAATTAAATAATTAAAAAATTAAATAAAGTGAATATTTTTAAATACATATAATAAGAGGGCTACGAGCCAAAATTATTTAAAAAACAAACAATTTCTTATTGAAGGACAGTAAACATTGTAAATAAGTGAAATAAAAATAAAATAAAATTCAATATAACAATAAAGCTAAATACAAAAATGTTTCGACACTTATTGTATCATTTTTAATGTCAACATATTTAAATATAACGGTCGAGAGAGAGAAATTAATAATGAATATTTTTATTATTCATCTTTGTCAATATTAATCATTTCTGTTTCTAAATATTTATATGATTTAGATGTACTTGGCTTATTTACATTTTCTGCATTTATACTTACTTCTGGTACAATAATTAACATTAACATCAGCTGAAGTTTATTTTATTTGAACAATCTATCTTCAATAATTTTTATATTTAATAAAACAATAGAACAGATTAAAATAGAAAAAAGTTCATTATATAATTAGTAAAATTATTATATAATACGTTAATAATAAATAGTCAATGTGAATCAGTTATTTCAATTGAATTTGATAATAAAAAGAAAACTTATTAAAAAATGTAATGTAAATATAAAATTACAATTCAGAAATAAAGTTAAAATAAATATTTATATTAACATTTATCATTTTAAATATGAAAATTTATTAATGAAATTTTGTAATAAATTGCTGTATATAAATTTAGTAGATTTAAACAAAACAGAATATATAATTTTTACCTTCCATTTACTGATAAGGATTCCACATTTGCTGACAAATTTATTGTTGGAATTGCATGTGGTTGAAGCTTATTTCTTAAATTATTTAAAAACATTGATGGTGTGAAATGTTTACTACAAATTCTATAATTTTTATTTAACTTTTCTAAAGATGTTTCTATACATCTACAAAATTGCAACCATAATTTAGTTCTAAAGGAAAAACATATCCAAATTATTGTACTATTTTTTTAAACATATGTGTGATTAACAAATTTTATCTTTCGAGATTTTTTGGAAACCTGAAAAAAATTAACTCTTTTAGTACCTGTTACATTTTTACAATCTTTTACAGCGCAACTATATCCACCCATTTTAATATTTCTCTTTTATTATTTTTGCATCTTACAATGCCTACGCAGATCTGGCTTTGCGCTCTTTCCAATTATAACACAAAAGTAGTGATAGAAGATACCTTTATATTCCTTTTCTATTTTTTTTATTGTGGATTAATTTAATCTCATTGAATGTTATGATTCGTAATTGGCGAACAAAGTCGCCAATTACGAATAATCCCATATCGTCAGTTGGATTTTTTGCACATGCGCATTGAAATTTTATACCCTGGAATTTCAGCTACTGTAACTAGTTAAACTGTGACATTACGGTCTTGAAATAAGAATATAGAACTATGAATCCGATCTTGGTTCACGTGCGTTTTCTTTTGTTTCGCGCATGCGTATAAAAGGTACACCTAAGGATTTCGATTCTTTCCCTCGGAAACTTTTTCAAATTGAGAAATGTCAACTTTTCTACATTAATGTTCATAATCCGTGCACAATTAACGACATAATTAAATCTTACGCCCACGTACTAAATTTAACGTAAAGACAAAATCATTTGAATTTTCGTAAGTTTTAAATAAATAATTTTAGTATTTTTATTCCATATTTCTGAAAAAAAAACGATGATAATAGGATATACGGATCTTGGCGTGAAGCGCAAATATTATTCAGTAAATCTCCAGGATGCTATCATGGTGGCATTTTGGATAAGTTTTCTTTTCCCTATAAGTTTCACAAATTGCACTAAATAAAAAATTGCTTTGTGAATTTTTATTACATTTTTCAACATTTTTATAATTGTTAAGAAGAGCCCAAGTTTTGATAAAATACACTGAATCGATATGTTTTCGCGTAAAAATAAAGATTTGATGAGAAAAAATGAACCACTACTGTAACAGATTTCCTAACTCGAATATTCGTCGACTTTAAGGATTAATATCTCGGTCTGCAGACACTTTTTTTCTGGTCAAATCTTTATTTTTACGCGAAAACTCGAGGTATTTTTATTACAATTTAAGATTCTTCTTAATTAACATTAACTTTAACTTTGTCATTAATCGTACATTATTTTAACTTTGTCACTAATCGTACTATACAAGTTGTATTCCAAAATTCACTGTCAGTGAAGAAAATATATAGTACACGTAACGTAGACTGTAGATTTTCAGCGTTGGCAGTGAATTTTGAAACACAACTACAATCAAGTAGAACCCAACAAAAAAAATGGCGGATGGGTATACTTACATATCTAATGCCTTATAATGTTTTCTCTTGGGGTGTAGCCTCGTACCGCACCAGTTGTAAGCGCTACACTCAACTACACTAGAGTGCATATCATGGTATACACTATTACCCGTATTCGTATATCCCTATAGTTCTTCCTTGAGAAATGAAGATTCCTTGTTCCTCATTTCATGTTTTATAAATCTTCCTTGAAAAGAGCCTTATTAATTTCTTTTTCTCAAGGGAAGACGAGAGATTACGAGTTTTCTTGAGGAGATGTAGCTTTCATAACCAAGCAAATCTTCAAATTTAATTCGTTACACTGGTTTTTTTATTTTCGATAGCTTTTAATTTAAATCTGACGCATTGATAATTATTTTTGATAGTTTTTTTCGGAAATAAACTCCTCTAAAAACATTTTCTCCTTCTTCGTATAATAAACATTATGGCGAATTCGATTGGAAGCACTGATGCATTAAAACCATTGTACACTAATTTAATTTGAATATAAAAATAAAATGCAAATATTTCGAATTATAAAATACATATTTTATCTAACAGTACAATAAAATGTACTGAGTATTTCACAATTTAATCGATTTCTATATTTATTTATAAACATATATTTACATTATTTTGTGTATGTACGGTGGTTTTAATGTGCATCAGTGCGCAATAAGTGTGTCCAATCAAATTCGCTATTAATTTTATTTTTGTTCATTACTGTTGCAAAATACTTAATCACGACCTTATTTAATCAACAATGCCTTTATAATCTTTATTATTCGTAGTAATTCATGATATTAGGTATGCTCATATTATATATTATGACATGCTACCCCTCAGTAGGTTATTAAAATCCTTAAAATATTCCTTCCTTTGGGAAGGCAGACCGTTTATGAAACAAGAAGATCTTGGAGAGGAATCCTTCATGAAGATTTCCTTCATCCTTAAAATAAGGAAGGACTATGAATACGAGTGTACACACTTGTGCTAAAACCTTGTTTCCGCTTGACTTCCATTTTCAAATTTTAAATGTCACACTGGCTCTACATTGTCTTTGAGACAGTGTAGCAAAATCCCACTTCGTGCATAAAATTTGCATTACATCGTAGCCATGGAAACACGGTATACTGTCTGAGTATTGCACTAGGTGCAAGCAAGAAAAAACGTTATTAGTGTATTTCATATTTCGTTTTTATTACTCTTCCATCGGCGCCCTTCCTTTGCGAAAGTATGCACGGAACATTTGAATACTGGCCGTTGTTTGAAACTATATTTTCACTTGAAATTTTATATTTTTATTAAACACATTGTATTTCTTCTTCTAATTATATTATTTCTTTACAATTATAACTGTTCCTTATGATTATAATACACACCAATAAAGAATGAAATACACACCAATAAAGAATGTTTTGCGTTATTTCATGTCTACAAGTTTTTCAATAAGCGAACTATTTCCTTATACTATGATTCGTGCTGCCATCGTGAGAGCAAGCTAATATGAGCTAATCGAAAAGCAGATGGCCAGACTCTGTTTTTTTAAGGACACTACACTATATTAGAGCAGAGTCGCAATGCATAGATCTGTTCGCGTTGCATGAAATTCCCAAATATTTTTGCACTTAAAATGAGATAAATACTTGATCTTGAAAAAAGAAAAAAAGAAGATGCCGAGTGCAGAAAGTGCAAGCACGCAAACAGACTTCATGTGTACTAAATTCATCATAAGTAAAAGGATTTTATTTCATAAATCTTCTTTTTTTTTTCTTTTCAAACAATTAAAGTTGTAATGTAATACTAAGATTTCCATAATTTTTTGTTTTTATTGAATTATTTTTGGCGAAAAATATTTTTTCCTCTTTCTCTCTTTTTCTGTCTTAAATTATTTACATTTAAAATTTTAAATGCTTTTATTTAATATTAATATTTTAATTCCCCAGCAAACGAGATTAAAATGGATTAAAATGGATTGAAATTTTTTTTTTATCTAAATGAATTATTAATTTATTTTAAAAAAACTTATTTTAAATAGCGAATACTTTTTTTTTGGATTTAATTGAATTCAATTGGATTCAATTAGATTCAATTGGATGCAATTGAATTGAAAAATTCCTATTTAAAATATTTTGAATTGAACAGTATTTACAATTGTATGTTTTTGCATAGAAAAAAACTAATATTATTTTTAGATTGAAAGGCATAGAGATATGCTCCATGCAATTCCTATAAATGAATAAAAATGCATTGCAGGATTGAAAAGCATTCATTTTGACATTTAAAATCAATATTTCTGAATCTATTTCAATTCATTTCAATTCATTTTCATTTGCTGGGTCGATTTGAAAGTTATGGATGTGTGTGGTAGCAATGAAGCGCCTTATTTTTCATCAAGCTATAATAATTATTATAAATTGATTGAAATGATTGAATAATGTGAAGATGGAAATACTCTGGTAGAATTGTCGATCTAAACAATTTGTACGTCACTAAAGATGACCCGATAAGGGTCGAAACTTTTGTATATTTATTTGAATTCGATGAATTTTTATTGTTAACAACTATTATCCTGTGCGACTTGTAACCTTTTATGCGAATTTATTAGTTTTCTAGTAACATGCAAAAAGTAAATCTGTAAATTGAAATATACTTTTTATGTAACTATAAATGTAGTTTTTCATCTATTACGCTATTCCCATTTCTATTTCTTTTTTTTTCCGTATATACCTATACAAGAAAAGAACTAGTCTCATGGAATGGTTTTGATTCTTTTTATTGCAATATATTATAGACGTCATTGTATTTACGTTTGATAAATACATCAAGTAAAAGGTTTTATTTGACAAATTTTTTTTCCTTTTCAAAATGTTTTTTAAGCGCGTTATGATGTAACGTACAATATATCGTATAATATATGTAACGGAATGTCCGTCCTTATCGCCAATCATAACACGAATTTTATTATTTTTAATAGATACTCTTTTCGCACTCTCATTCTCTCTTTTATCTAGAGATTAAATATATATTGTACAAAATGAAGATGTAAATTGTCAATAGAACTGTAATGTATGCGCACGTACGCTAGATCGTGATAGTTTGCGCATCCCGTTTTCTTTGTTTCGCAATTTCATATATTAAAAACTATTTCATAGCTTCTTCCTATATATACCTACTATATCCCAGGTAGCAAGCTACGTCATTTTGTCATCACTTTGACGTCAAATGACATCATTTTGGCGTCAGTTTGCTGTTAGGGATGATACATTATTCAAGAAACGAGAAGTCAAAGTGAAAAAACCAATTCGACGTTAATAAAACCTTTTAAAATAACTATCGAATCATCCAGCTAGAGTAAACTGGAATAAGATGGCCATCTTTAAAATGCAAAAAATACTTTAAATTACATTATAGCGGAAAAGATATAACACTCTTAAAGATAATAAAAATTAAAATGTTTTTTGTATTTTGAAGATAATCATCTTACCTTATTATCTAAGTTTACGTTATTCTCTTACAAATATACCTATGCGAAGCAGACTTTTATCTTGTGGTAAAAATATAATGCGGATTATTATGACTTGCTATTCCTCTGTATACATTTAAATTCTTTGGACAACAAATTTCTCGAAATCATTGCACTTTATATTTTCAATTCACAATTATATTTTCTAATATGTCATTTGGTAAATTTAGAATTCAATTCAAGATTCCTTTAGTGAGAATGCAAAAGCATCATTTATTTTTTTTCCTTTTTTTTTCAATTAAAAATACATACGTTTAACTAACGTTGACTCGTAAAAACATTAATTATTCTTTGATTTATATTGTTTAAGCCTATTTTTAATCTTTTCTTTTAATTAACTTACAAATTGAATGTCTATTAAATTCGTTAAATTTTTCTGATGGAAAAATTTTCATGCAGTACTTTTACTTAAACTTTCTATATTTTAAGTTTGTGAAGATTAAAAGAAAAATATCTCTCTTTTTTTTATTTTCTTCAGATTTTATAAATTCTGTTTTGAAAATTATAAAATGAAAAATAGAAAAAATCTTAGAATATTTCAGAATTTACATATATAAAAAATTATATAAAAGACAAGTAAATTATATTAAAATTTCTGAAAAAACAATTTGTATAAAAATTCTGAAAAAAATTTGTTAAATAAGTTAAAAAAATATATAAGAATTGTGAAAAATTCTGAAATTTATATTATATAGAAATTTTGAAATGTTATATAAAAAGTTCTAAAAAAAATATTCCAATTTGTATAAAAAAATTTAAGAAAATTTCTAAAAGTAATAAAAATTATATAGAAATTCTGAAAAATTGTGTAAAGAAATCTAAGACAAATTTTTATCTTATATTTGAATTAAATGAAAAATTTTAAATTTAGTGTATTTATAATTTTTAGAATTTAGTCGTTCATTTATAGAATTTAACTGTTTTTTTTGTAAAACTGTTAAGTACTTATAGTAAAAATGCGATGATTTCGAGGTGTATTTTATCGTGCGATCATATAATCCGCGCAAATTTGCATGTGAATTTTGACTGTAAATACCTTGAGGTATTTCTGAATTTTGTTCTACAAATCAGAAGTAGCAAATATATTTTAGTTATTTTAATTGCGCTTGCGAAAACGGGATTTCATTCCTTTAGAAGTGCATCCGCACGATGCATATAACGTATCATTTGATCCTTGTTGTTCAATGAATATTAAAGAAGGATAAAATGATACATCATACACACATGCGCGAAACGGAACGCAGCCCTGATCTCTCCCATACACATTTACACAAACTATATTTCAGTAACGTACGCTCAGAAAACATGGCAAAGTTATGATATCTCATTAGAACTTATATAACGAAACAATAAACATGCTCTTCGTCTTAAAAATTGTCTGTGAAAATACCATATTTCCTTTTGCGTTTACATCTTTTTTTTGTTTTGTAATATTATACATTGTTTTCTTATTTGTAGACAATATTAAATAAGTTCGTAATTATCTTTCGGTGTATGTAATTTTTGCATGTGTATATATGTGTATCTGTAGGCGTAAAGATACTTTATATAATACGTTATAGTTGATTTTATTATTAATTAATATACAAATAATGGAAGACATGGCAGCACTTCAAAGTGCTGGTCGAAAGATCCTTTTACCTAACATGTTTATAGAGATTTCCTTTTTTATTTTTTTTTTATATTTTAATTCGAGAGTTAACGTTTACCTTCATTTCACGCGACTTAATTGTCCCCATGAATATCCTCTTATTATATGGACATTTTTTGATAGAATGCATCGAATGCAGTGTATCTATAAATATTTGTCTATTGAAATTATTGAAAATTCAGAGTATAATCGATCAAACAAACATCGAGCATCTAAAAACAAGTAAGAATTATATATTTTATATGAAATAAATTGATAGGAAGAATTAATTAATATATCAGATTCTCACGTAGACTGAATTTGTCTCAAACGTTTCTGTAGGTGATAGAGAAGTTCTTTCAAAAAATGTCCATCTTTCGATACATTATATCACGAATTCGCGTATCAACAATTTTTCGCCGCGAGTTGTAATCGCGTCAATGAATTCATTGTTCAATAAATTTAATTTCTAAAGAATCAGTATGTATATTCGATAAAATTTGTATGTTATTGCGATTCAAATCTCGCGACGTTGCGATACGCACGTACGTTAATTTTATAACGTATTAGGTGTAGTAAAAAGAAATCCATTATTTTTGCATGAAATTGAATGGAAAAATAATGGATTTCTTTTTACTACACCTAATAATATTTCCTATTTAAAATTGAACAAATGATTAATTAACAATAAGCTCAACAAATTATTTTTCTAGTTCCACCGTTTTCTGCCTAGTATACATATAATGGATATTTTTTTGTTATGCAACTAGAAGCAATCGCAGCTAAGGCTATCTTTATTTTCTGATTCCTGAAGGTGAAGATAACTTTAGCGGCGGTCGCTTCTGTTTGAATAACGAAAATACTCATTTGTAATTTCGTTGATGGCTTGGCCGAGGCAGATCTGATTTCGTCTAGAATATTGTCATCTTGAATTTTTGAAAGTTTTTCCGAGTTTGACTTGTGTATTTGTATTTCGTTTAGTGTCTGAATTACAAATGGTCATGTCCTCGTGTGCGGAAACCAGGGCCATTCAAACAAAGGAAAAAAAAAATTTAAGCTGCTAAGGTTATTTTAAATTTAATTAGGATATAATATTTCGATAAAATTAATTGTTAATATCATAGCTCGATACTATGAATCAACCTCTCGAATGTAATTCTACGTCCCTTAAAGATTTTTAATTGATAAACAATCGCATCATTAATCATCAATGAATAATATAAATAATATATAAAATATCCCAGAGTTGGCGATACAAGCGAAAAAGTGATGATTCTATATGAAGTAAGTAAAAAATCAAGTTTTTTTATACGGATTTGGCTTTCCAGAAAAACAACTCTAAATTTGTCATAAATGTTCAATATTGCAACGATATTGTAAATGTCGAACAATTGAACAAAAACATTATTCTTTTAAAATTCAAAGGTATAAAACACACTGTGAAAGTATAAAAATTGAAATTCTCAGCTTAATGAATAAATTAACATTTTAACACAAAAAAAATGGAGACACTCAGGGCCGGCATTTATAGTGTAGAATCGTGGGGCACTCCATATTTAAAATTTAGCTTAATATGGAAATCTACCTAAGAAATCAAAGAAATAAATCAAATAACGCAAATGTGACTAAATAATTTGTCCAACTTGGTCATACTACATATTTATAGTACTACATATATATATATTATAAGAATATAGCGAAGGACATAGATGATCACTTTGGAGCAATGATTCATGAGCAGGAATCGAAGAAGAGAGGTAAATTTTGCACTGTAAATAACATTAAGATTACAAAGAATAAATAAAAAAAAGATCACTTCGTAGTCTGACGGTCAAACTCTGATCACTTATTTCATTCTCCTCCTCTTCGGTTAAAATTTTCACATCCATGAACAAGTCAAATCGCCGGGCTTGCCTACACTGATTCCTAATGTGACAAATCTTGAAACACTGTGAAAGTATTCATATAAACTTAATATGAAAGACACACAATTGCATATATATAAAATATATTCGATAACTTTTAAGATAATAAAATAAAATTTAAAAAATAAACATGTTGATTTTGTTATCTCTAAACTAAATCCTTTTGACATATGTAATGTTTCTAATTACAAATGCATGTTAAGTATATGTGTATTTTTCGATGAATATTCAAAGTTATTTTTTTGAAAACAAAGGCTCGTATAAAAAAGTTTTATTGTACATTTCCACACACGCACGCACGTACGCACGCACGAACACACACAATTAATTTTTCCATATAAAACGATCTCTTTCTCGCTTGACAATTCTAAGATATGTATCTTATATACAATATTATTTAATAACATATTTTTGTCTTAAAGAATTATTAAGAATAGAAATTTTTTAGAAATCCCTATAAATAAAAATTATTAATTATTATATATTAATTTTTACCAATTAATTATAAACTGACTATATATAAAACGTAAGGTTGTAACACGATTGAAATCTTTAAAATTGTTTTCAAATGCAATGTAGAGTTTCATTTACAGAGAAATACTGAGTCGTAGTTACAACACATTTTTTTCAACAGTGGCCCCTTCACTTTTTATGCAATGCAAATCGCAAAGTTTGCGCAACTATGAAAAATTTAAAGATGGACATTACTTCTGTTTAAAATCAAGATTTAGTACGTTAAGTGCAATTTCTTATTACAACTTTTTGATAACTAATTGAAATATTATAAGAGAATATTTATTTTCAAATATTGTTTCTTTATTCTATAAGAACTTTTGCTTCGAATTCGCGCGAATGCGTGAGGAATGTAGCTTTAATATTTCTGTATACGCGAATTACTTTGTACTGTATCTAGACGACTAAATCTGTCGTCTAAATTTGTCTGAAGACAAATTTTATAAAATGTGCTACAAATTTTGTCGTCAGAATATATGTCAGCAAAAATTTAATAAAATTCACTAGCAGAATATGATAACGGATCACACTGTTTAATAATAAATGCTGTTTAATAAAATAAGTGCACAGAAATTATATAAAGCAATCGTCTCCCGTAACTTTAAAAAATGCTGAATGCGATCGTTTGCCAGATTGCTCTATCACGCACAGTTTTTAAAAATTTGATAATAAAGTTAAAAAAAAAAGATTATTTTAATGAATTTTGATATATTATAATTTATGTGATATTGAAATTTTACATAACGTTTTATAAAATTAAGTATGTTTTTAGAACACGTCATATCGTATCGTATCATAGTTAAAACATGTTAAAATATATTAAAATAACTTTTCCTACAACTTTAACTATATATGTATTTCTCAAAATTGTGATGCAATAAAATAATTTGATAAAGGATTGTTTTTATTATCAAAAAATGACGGACATCTTGTTCTTAAGCTTAAAAAATCATTTTTTGTTAAACAATATTATTAACAGAAATTAAGAATCTGCAATTTCATAATAAATGATATATTTCATTTAAATAATTATAAAATCGCAAACTGTTTTCGATTTCTATTGGCAGTCATTTCATACTATATCAGTTGATACTATTTCAAAATACGAACTTAGTGCAAATGTAATTAATACCAATATCTTGCTGCGATAATCTGTTTGAATTTGCTAGCAAATTGCTGCTAGCAAATTGCTGCTAACATTTTCAATGCTTTAGCTTTTCTCCAGAGAATTCCCATCAACATCTTTGATTAAAAAATTTCGTGTTAACTGATATATCTCGGTAATTTCCGTTATTGCATTGTGTATTTCATAATTTACAAAATAACAGAGAAAAAGCGAACTTTAACGTCCATCAATTGTAAGAGCATGTCTGTGCATAATTAATATATCAATATAATATTTCAGCTACTTCTTATTAAGAATTGTTATCACTTCGTTATAACAGTTATCATAATCTCTAAATGTTTATAAAAGATTAAATTAGAAAATGATAATAGAGAAAACTGTAATAAAACATCAATCGGAATTAAGAACCATTTTTGTTTTAATTGTACTGAATTTTTTGTGTCATACGATTACACAGTATATTAAGCTACATGTTCCCTCTCGCATATCGTATTTTATCTATGTTAACGAAAACATATTATTTTATTTATTATTTCATCAAAAGAACGGTGAACATTATAGATTATGATTTGCTTCCTTTCTTTCTTTTTATTTTCTTATTAATTATTTCGTTGCATCAAGCGTCGCGTTTTCTATTTTTAGTAGAAATATTGTCGTTCGATCGATTCCGCGAAGGTTTCCGACATACATATTTATCGCTGCGCTTGTCTTAGCACCGAGACACTATCGTGTCTTCTATATAATAAAACTGGATAATAAAACTGGAATATAAGATTAATTTACAAGGTAAACATTTCTTTTCATCCTTCCTTAGGAAAAGCAACAAGTATAACGTTACTCTTAACATTATTATTAGATCATAGAAATGAATGAGACTAATTTAAGTTCGATAACTATGTGCCTTACTTTATAAAACATTCAATTCGTATTCCTTTATATTATATAATTTTTTGTTTTTGGAGGAAAGTAATTTTCCATTATATGTGCGTTTACGACACGAGGAAAATTTCTTTGTGGCGTGTCGGATTTTTAGAGTTTATTCTTCATTTGTTCTCAGAATCGAAAATCTCACGCCAGAATTTGTTAATGTTTGTTTCGGAGATTTAATTTTTTTCCTTTTAAGGAATTACGTGCCTAGTCAAAAATAAAAAAAAATAGATTTTTCAAAACCTATATTTAATACATACATGATGTATTATAGACTTGAAACAGATGATTCTGTGTACGTTGAAAAATATTGAATGTAAACTGCACTTGAAACTTTAAACAAATTTTTCTCAAAATTGTTTTTACTGAAATAGCTAGTTCGTAAATATAGTGTTCATGAAAATGTACCTTAAGTCCTCAGTTCTTTAAGTGCATCATAAATACTGTTCAATTAAAAAATCTGAATGAAAAAAGCAGTTTTTCATCCAATTAAATTTAAAAAAAGTTTTTCTATTCAATTGAATTTAAAAAAAGTAAAAATGGATCATGAATGTTACTAAAGTACGCATTTGGATGAATTCAAATGGATTACAATTTCAATCCATTTCAATTTTGTTTACCGAATAGACATAATCCCTTAAGCGAGCGCGATTGTAAATATGTTTGATCCGCGAAATCGTGTAACGATTGCTTTACAGAATTCTTTCGACATGAAAAACGTTTGCTGCTTTGTTTTATCGATTTATTGTATCTTTCTTGGAACAGGCTGTTTGATGATAATCGATAAGGAATAATAAGCACGATAATAAAATAGTACTAATAAATTAATATTTATACACAAAGTATTACAAATTGAATAGAAAAATTAATTAACAAGATCGATAGTAGATATCAAAATGTCTCTACACTATTAAGCCGATATGTATTATCGCATTTGACGGATTTATATTGAATTGGTCGATTTCTCGCTTGGCAAGAACAAACCCAATGTCGCGAATATCAGCGTGATAGAACTGTTAGAGCTGAATAATTATTTAATTATAAATTATATAATAAAATATAATAATAATAGAGAGACATAGTCTCGTAGTATTATTCATAGCAATTATCGAGCCATTTTTTAGATATTCGAACCGTCGTGATGGACGAAATCATTAATCTTTGCATCGTGGAAACCTTGCGATGTCATCTCATGTAAAGTTCCACTCAATCGCTTATTTATTGCTTTGCAATTTTGATTATTTGTAACATTTGACACAGATTTCTAGCACTATTCGCATCATATATTTTAAATGACAATTTAGGGTGATGTTTACAATCGTTTTTTATAAAAAAATGCACACACGTATTCTCTTTTCCAATTTCAATAAGCTTTGGATATGTTGTAATATTAATAAAAAGAAAATAAGAAATATATATATTTTTTCACAAATAATTTTATATGTGAAATAAAACAATTCTTGAAATAAGTGACCTTTTTAATTTTTTTACTATACAATAAAAATTTTTTCTAAAGAGTTTTAATTTTATAAAAAATTTAAATATTTTTTTTAATATAATCTATAAGTAGATATAATAATAGATATAATAATAGATCCATAATAGATTATAGATAATAATAGATCCATAATAGATTAGATTAGGAGAAATGTTTTGAAAAAATGTAATATTTTCGAAAAATCTGAATACACAAAATATTTTTAAATTATCTTTATAAAATACTATTAAATTCATAAAATTTTTGCTTGAAATTTTCGATATATCTTATATTTCTTTGCATCTTATATATCTTATATTTCTTTTCTATTGTTTCAGCGGTATATGCTTAAAAATGTAAAGCAAACTTTTTCAAGAAAATTATTTCCTAGATAGCATGCATGTCCAAAAATGAGATATAAAATATCCTTGAATCATTGAGACTTTGTGTTTTACATATCTCGATTTGAATATAATTTGACTTATTCTCTTAACATGAGTGCGTAAGTATAATACTTATAAAAAAAAGTACTAATTCTTTTATTTTAATCTATGTTACAACATATTGAAAGCTCATAAATCGGAAAGGGATACTTGCATTTATATTATTAGTGAACAAGAATGTCTCATTTGACGTGTACGCACTTATGTACATAAGATTCTTATTTGTCGAGAAATAACGACTCTGAATCGTCCCGAGTGCGTCAGTTTATGCATTTATAAGAACAATAAAATATGCTCTAATACGAAAGATCTAAAAAGACAGGAAGACATTCTTGAACATTATCTATGAACATCGTCTATGAGAGAAATCGATAATTTCGCTGGGATGAGCGAAGCTGCTTATAATCCGCATAATACTAGATTCGTGGTAATAAAACACAGTCGTATCTCTGTTATGAAAGTTTAAACTCGTACGAATGTTATTCGAATATAAGGCGTGAACATTTTCCGTATGTTACATTCCAAGAGATTTTTCTTATTTAAATGTAAAATCGTAAGTAGAAGAGTGACATCGAAAGATAACATAGTGACGACATAGTTTATTATAGTCTAGACGCCACTATCATTTTTTAATGTCATTCTGCTACTCACACAGAATCTTTAATGGTAAGTAACAGGAATATCTTTGGTAATTTCAAAGTAATTTTCAACAAAAAAGCGATTCTAGTAGCGAATACGCGGTATATATTGAAGATGTCATACTCTTTCGCAAATATTAAAACAAAAATGCTATAACTTAATATTGCTAACTTTGCCATATTTTCAAATCATCATTATCTTTATTTAATCCTAATTATTTGATTTAAGTTTATATATGTATACAGGCATACCCCAATAATGCAAAAATAAATTCACTTCTCCGAAATGATTGGATATAAAACGGAAAAAAAAAACTTATAACCCAAGAAAAAACGTTTTATATATAAATGTATACAAATATATATAAAATATGTCCATTTATATAAAATTATATAAAAGAAACATTTTTTCCCGAGAACTTATAAAAATAAAAAGAAATGTATAAAATTTAAAAAAAAAGTTTGATAAAGAACATCATTCTCTTATACATGTGCTTGGATATTCGGAACATTACAAAGAACTTGCAAAACATTTTTGAAAATTAGAGAATATTTTCGGAATGGACATCTAGTTTAGAATCAAGTATAGAAAAATAATTCATTGATTGTTAGAAATAATATCTCAGTCAACATCAACTAAAAGTAATATTAACATCAATATTATAATTTCTCACTTAACTATATAAATGTAATGTAACACATAGTATTACATAACACATTGTTACATTATTAAGTGCGAAATAATAACGTTGATATATTAAATTTTAGTTGGCGTTGACTAAAATATCTGAAATGAAAGATATCTTTATATATTATCAATAAGAGACAGAGAAAAGAGGAAATATTTAAGGAAATTATTATAGAACTATTCGATATGTAGAAAAAAATTTAGAGAAATGGGAATTTTTTAATCGTTAATATATCATTTATGTATTAAACTTTCTTCGATATAATAATAAAAGCTTTACCAAGTAGTATCGACATAAATAAGTTTTGAATAACTCAAATCATTTGGAATAATTTTAATAGAAAGTCAACTTTATTGTCATAATCTGTCGTATTATAAAATTAAACTTTATTATCTTTATAAATTATTAATTTTGTGAACTTTGAGATACTTATTGTAACATAAAAAGTTGGCTGTCTACATATCATAACTATAAATTTGCTGAACTAGAATTTTTAATTAATTCTAACAACATTTCTAATAGCAAATCTTTTTCTTTTCATGTAAAATTTTCGATCGATATAATTTTGTTGTTGTTTATCAATTATATTATTATAAATATTATAATAATATTTCGGAAAGGTTTTCGATAGTAGCTTACAATGGGTTGATTCTATGACAAAGATAGATAAAATCGCAATATGAAAGACTAATATTTTTCTTTGATAGTTCCATAATAACTTTTTGAAAATCACAAAGAAAAAAAATTCGATTTCGGCAACAATGAAGAGAATGATTCAAGGAAATTAAATTACTCCATTAATTTATTTAAGATTATTTAATTATAAGATTAAATTGCCCGATCGAATATTTGAATCATTCATTAATCTCGCAATATGATAACTGTATGAGATAAAAAAAAATATTATGTCATAGCGAAACTATAGTTGCATATTCAATATGAAAGAACTTGATTTTTGTTGTTATCAATATAGTTTGATAGAATGGCAAAAACCAATAAGAAACTTCAAAATCAAATAAACAGATAGACATACTTCACATAAGTATGATTATAGAAAACACATTAATTCGCTTTTGAAGCAAAATAGTTCGACAAATACAATATATTGCCGCAGTGACTATCGTAAGATAAGCTACTATTATAAGATAAAGTATCAATTTGTAATCATAGTGATATGATTTACAGATTAACGTGCAAAAAATTATTTCCAACAAATAATATAATATTTTTAAGTATCTTTTTATTACAATCATAGATTGTTTCATTGCAATTGAAAGATATATTTGATAGAGATAAATTCATACTTTGTCTCAGCAACAAATCCTTATTTTTACAACCGAATTTATCCAGTGAGATTATTCAATAAAATAATCTTGCAATATCAAATAGTTGATTATGACAGTAAACTTTAACTACTTTTGATAAAACTGAATATTAATGACGATCTCATCAATTTCAGTGATCTTAACATATGTTATATTAGTCGTCATTTGTTTAAAACCTTGTTAACACGTTATTCATAATCAAAGTTAATTTCTCTCTCTAATGTTTTGAATGGCTGTAGTACAATGTATATTTTCATGTGAAAATTTATGAACTCATAAATTTATGAACTCATGGAATCACGCTTTACGTTATAAAATATATGTATGGATACAATGAGCATTTAGAACGACAATATCGCTCAAGAAATGGTTGTCGTCCTGAATGTCCTCAATGGGTTTTGCCCTCCCCCTCTTCAAGAAGACCTCCACTGCCAAAAGATTAAACACAGGTTAAATTGAACCTCGTTTCGCGTAATAATTCTAAACCCATGTGGAACCTTGCTTTGTGTGAGTTTATAATTTTCCAAGCGAAACAAGATTCAATCCAAACCTATGTGTCTACACTAGTATCTTGTAATAATGAACCTCGAAAAATCTCTTTCGCACTATAAGTAGCATGAATGGGGAGTAACAGTAGCCACTAAATTCTTGAACTTAATTATTATTAGAATGAAGTGATGGCTCGTTATATATAGCAGACCCCCGAACCGCGCACTATTACGATATTATGTTTCAGCGTAGTTTTTTGATAGTGGAATCCTTCTCATAGAGAGATTTTATTGTATTTATGCAACATTACTATGCAAAGCGAGATTTTACATAGATTCCTAACTTTTCATGTAGAATGTAGCGAGTGAGTTAAATATATAGGTCCCCCTATTTATTATACAATTCGTCGGCTTGCGCGTAACGGCAGTGTATAACGCTCGCGCTATAACGCTACACTTCGTCTTAGCTGAAACACTTACCGTGTCTCCTGATTTATATTATCAATTTCTGTTGTTAATATTAATTTTTTAACAAACAACGAGCGATAAGCAAAACCTTTAGAAGACTCAAGGTTTTTACCTTAATAATGTATGTATAATAAGATCATTGAAATCGATGAGGTCGTCAATATGTAGTTTTACTCTGCTTTTTAATTAAAAAAAAATATGTAAAATAGAAGCTGCATGTTTGTTGTGACAACAAAATAATTTTTTTTATTATACCAACAAACTATATATTAGTACCAATAAATCTGTTCTCTCTCGTTCTCTCTCATGGGCGTATTACATGGGACACTTATTGGTTATAGCATCGAGAATGAATTTCGACGTATGAATTATAACAACATTGCACACATAAATATTTTTTTGCTTACCAGAGATAAACTGGAATAATCGAATATTGTAACATAGATAGAAATATATATATATAAGATGTTTCCAGAAAATGATAACAAACTTAAAAGATTGAGAAAACTCATACAATTGAATAACTTTTGTTAAATAATATATGTTTGGTTTTAAAATTAGCATTAGAATTGATTTTCATTAAGACTTCTTCTTCATTAAGACAATGAGTAGTTGCCGCGGATTCTGTTATATTGGATCGTGAGGATATAATACGTTGAAATTTTTTGCGTGCCATTTATAAAGAGAATTTATGTAAAATAAAATAATAGGATTGCTTAAAAACATTTGTAATGGCTAAAATTATTCTTACTAAAAATAGGCTAAAGTTATTCTTACCACTTCCCCCTCTCCGACAGTCAGTAAATAGTCATAAAAAATACATGAAGGTCATCAACATTTATTCAATGTATATGCATAGTTTATTTTCATTTCACGTATTACCTTTTACGACTATCTATCCACACAAAATACAAATGTAATTGCTATCTAACATATATGTATTAGGTGTACAAAAAAGTTCTGAGCTTTAGATTTGATACAACCGAAATAACAATTTAAATTTTATATATCTTCCCGCCTTTTTGTGGTTTTAAAGCGTTAACATTTGGCCTTCT
>Ga0157364_1001349_pt1 | contig 20622 bp, 15 predicted proteins | sample AttsexASBM2_FD_111476 | JGI IMG/M metagenome (GOLD analysis project Ga0157364, IMG submission 111476) | Fungus gardens microbial communities from leaf cutter ant in Ribeirão Preto, State of São Paulo, Brazil - Atta sexdens ASBM2 | ecosystem: Host-associated > Fungi > Mycelium > Unclassified ...
ATTTCACGTTATATCGAGCCTTTATTTAACAAAACAAAACAAAGATGTAAATCTGAAAAATCATCAATCGTTGAAATAATTTGTTCCATTTATTTGTAAAAAAATTTAAATAATAAGATACCGATCAAAATTATTATTCATGATTCAATGTTATCTCGATGTCAAAATTTATCATTTGAAATATTTATACTCATCCCTCTGCTTGTATTTTATTATTTTATATTCAATTTAACATTTGTGGTCCGTAATCAGTCATACATCGCCTGTGATGTCAATTTTGAAATAATCCATGAACCGTAATTGTATTACACGCAACAGTACTCAAGTGTATAACGTTTATATTTAAATCAATAATGAGCACGTACTAAATCGACCAGAGTTGATAAGTGCATACTGTTATATAACAATATCAAAGAAATAAACGTCAAAGGAAATAAATTCCAGTTTTGTAGTTTTAGGTGATTTACACCGTAGAGAAAGGTCGCTAATGAAGGTCCGCGAACGATAATATTTCACAATATCGAGATAGTTGGATGAGAAACAAGTCGAGTGTATACGATCCGATATACGTAGCTGGGAATTAACATAGCGAGCAAGCCGCCAATGACGCTGTCGACGATGTGAAACAAGCGGCACTTTTCCACCGATCTCTTTCTGCACACGAAATCCCCTCGAGGGATTGCGAGAGATATAAAAGAGACGAGAGGGAAAAGCGTAGGGTACGTACACGTGCGGTCTGGCGGGATTTAAAGCCAGCGGTATGACAAAAATCGCAACGCACGAGTATTCACGTATGAACAGGATAATTGAAATTCATCGACGTTTCGCGATCGTTTGAGAGAGGACTCGCAAGATTTACTCTTCACTTAATGAGTACGGTATACACACATGCCTCGCTTCATTTGCATTCTCTATTTTCTGAAATCAATTCGAATTAGTCATTTTAAATATGAAAAGCAGGCACCCTAGTTACATTCAATTTAACGATGAGATAATGACGTTAATTAATGCGATTTCATTGATCACGCGTAAATCAAAACGGATCATTCCTGATTTGATTGATATTCAATTTTGAATAAAATGCACTTTGCATTGAAGACTTTTAGCTAATAGCCATTCTTATTTCAAAATCATCTTAGTAATATCTTCAGATGCCAATGTAGCTTTGTAATTGGTTTGTGACATCTTAAGAATGTATTTAAGAATATATTAAGTCTTAAATAAAAAATAATCGACTATAAATATAAATCTGTGATTGATGTATGACATCTTCAGTTTACATTTAAGATTGTCTTAAATATAAGAACTATATTCGATTATGAAAACTGATTTAGTTCCTAATTCTAAGAATTAGAAAAAGATGAGGAGTAAGTTGAATCGAAATTTAAATTGGCCTAACATTTGGAAACGAATATTAGATATTGAATGAAGCTATTGTTTTTTTTAACGAATGAGACAAAGATTTGTTAATCTACATTAACAGAAACGGGCATAAGAATATATAGTTACGAATCCTAAGATGAATGTATCTATAGAGATTTCAAACTCTGAATTAATACACATTGTGTGTTCAAAAGGCATTCTATGTTAACACGAACATTTACTAACACAAGCACGTTTATAAGCGTTATGCGGATCTTCATTAGAGAGAGAATTAATCCTTTGGGATCTAGTGGTTACAATTTGTGATCGTCTTTTTGGATTTCTTGTTTGAACAGCGCGTTACGTATCTCTGCGCAATTATTTGGCGACTACACATGGAAATTGATTCCCGCTCCCAATTTCAATGTGAAAAATGGTTTTGTGTTGCTGCCTTTATATTTGGTTGGGAAAAATTGTATCTCGGAAAAAATATTGATTATTGGTCGATGAAGCATTAACTTTTAAGATTTACTTTAAACTCTCTGTCTATTTTAATCTTTCTCTCTCTTTCTCTAAAACTGAAATAGTAAAGAGCATTAAGTAGGTTAACTTACGAATAAAGAAAAAATTTACAGATTTTGATGAAATCAGTCCTTAGGGATGCAACATCTGCAAAAAGATAATGATGAAAATGTTGCTCAGAAATAAAGTCTCGAAAGGGATGTTCAGAAATAATTTTGCACGAATAGTTACGTAATTTAGATATTTTTTAGAAAATTTTATTTTTGAAGAATCATAACCATTTTTAATTATACAATTAATACATAACTTTTGATACATTTTAGTACATTATATTTATATTTTTTCATTTTTAGATTTCTTATTTTTAGATCGTTTGTGAGGGAATCATTATTCTGTATATACGAAAATTTCATGAAGGGATAAGAGGAAGGGATGCAAGAGATATTTCTATAGAATTTGATGATGTTATTATTGGATATTGCGGCTACATTCGGGATCGTTCGATTATCGCGCACCGCGTAAATTTCCTCATCATTAGCATCATGTATATTCATTGAAGCTCGTAATTCATCAACCCGCAACAAATGCTCATTATCGCTCATAATTCATTCGTGTCTTCGCGTCCCGCGTGTGCACTGTCAAGGCCAGCCTGCTCGCGTGCACCGTGATTGAACATTATCATAAAAATATAAAACCAAATGGAGTCCGCTGCGAGGTCATGCAGTTAATGTCAGCAATTGGAATGAAATGTTCAATTTTTATCGAGGACTAATTCCTCTATGTCGCGTTATTAGATTTTCGACTAATTAGCATCGGTGAAATCTTATCTGAGACATTTGCAAGAGCCGCATAGTATATTAATCGGGATAAATTACAATTTGTAATTGCTAGAGACTTTGTAATAAAAATATAGACATGTAATTTTGTGTCGTAAGGTAATATTTAGTAGTTTTATTTTAACAACATCGGCGAGAGAGAAAGACATGCATTTACCATTTCTTTTTCTTTTTCAATCTGTTTTATCTCTCTCTCTCTCTCTCTCTCTCTCTCTCTCTCTCTCTCTCTTTCTCTCTCTCTCACAGAAATTGTTAAAACATGGCGGACCAATCAAAAGTTTTCTTATGCTCAAACTCTTATTAGAGGGTGATCTAGTAAATGCGAACGTGGTTAGAAAGAGGAGAAGCTAGAAACACATGCAGGTGGCTCGGTTGCCAAATGCGCTACCAAACAAATACGTGACGGTCACAGAATCTGATCATTCTACGATGTACTTCTGTCCCCCAACCACCCATCCAGCGTCCATCCCTTTCATCAGCGACAGAGATGTAACTAGACATTTGCACCCAGAATCTAGGTCACCCATCAATCGCGCTGTGATGTAACTAACCACATCCTCGTCCTGTCTCATCTAGTACACGCGTACGCATCACACATCTCTCTATCTCCAAATAATTAAAAACTTTCATTTCACGCTTGGACTCTCGGCCGCTCCCGTACGGCGGGGGATGAAGATCTTTCTTCGCGTATTTCGTTTCACCCGATAAGGTCTGTATCGTGTATTTTTCGTCGAGCGATAATCGACGAACGCCATGCCGAATGGCGGACGAGCGAAAGCCGCTGTCATGTTCTATGTTCCGAAATTAATATCACCCAGCAAGGTGACTGACAGCTAATTAATAATCTACGATCGGTGAAATATTTTTAACGAAATACATTAGGTGCGATTACGAGAATATCCATCTCGAATTTCGTTCTGATTAAAAAGATACAAACTGACATTTATTGACAAAATGTTCTTTTTACATTTGCAACACCTTGTGACTTTATATATCTATACAACAAAAATTTTTTTTCGGTGAAAAATCTATAGCTGAATATCTGTCTCTCTGAAAATGTTTACTATACGGAAATGGCGCCTCAGTATTTCTATAGACGTTTGTTTTGTAAAATTAATAATTCATCAATTAATAGTATCTGATTACAAATTTGCCTATCGAGTTACATTTACATTTGTTACCGTTGCTTTAAATATACTAACAATTTACGCCATTTACGGTTTTCACTGCAAGTGCAGTATGATGAAAACAACATACACCGCATCGATGACTCTCAAATAATTAGATTTTTTCTTTCTTTTTTCCCTTTATCACCCTTTATTCTCCCGAATGGCGAAAAAGCTAGTTATTGCAGTCGTTTGGCTCGATGAAATACGAGACCAGCTGCTTTAACAGAAAATTGTGATTAAATCAGAATGAAAATCGCGGTAAGAAAGAATCGGCGTCAGAGTCGGGCGTGTTTAACGAGTGCGCTGTGTAAGAGAGAAAAGCTTCTCATAGAGGCCGATACTACTACGTCACGTAGTCAATAGCCCCTGGGACGTCGGTGGCACGTGACAGCGTCAACGTGTCAACCCCTTTATGCTATATTGCTGGGCATTATGCTACTGTATTATTGAGCCTTCCTACAACGACAGCCAGCCGCTGCATTTCGGGGTGCAGCTTCCAGTACGCGCTCACGCGTACGTTTATGTGTGCGGTATCATTCATCTGTGTATGCGCGTGGTACCGCGTGCGCGTGCGTGTAAGTGTGATAGTGCGATTCGGTATACACGTACGCGCAAAAGCCACCCCGCATGACGGTCCGCAGGTTCAGAATCGAAACGGAAACGCGTCATGAGCAGATGTAGCGACATATATCCGCGAGCGTCGGAACGACCTGCATCAAAGGAAGAACCCGCACTATCGTGCCCTTTTCGAGCGAAACGATTAAAATGCGGATCGTAGGTCCAGTTGCATTTGGCTGCGGATTGCAGGGTTGTCAGTGATTAATAACGTTTAGAATGTCGTGAGGATCTACATGCACGATTTAGTTTTATCTTTTCAAATATTTTTTTAATGCTCGTTGAATAAAGCAGATTTAATTCGTACGAGTATACGCTTCAATTTTTCATTCGGACGATCGTCCGTTCGCGAATTTTGCACATTCGCTTATGAATTAGGAATTATATTTTTGGCGAATAAATACAACACGTTGCAAATTAACGATACGCATTGGAGAACGATAAATATCATTTTTCAAAGATTTGAGTTGTTGCATCGTGCATTTTCGAGTGGAGCCAATCGGATTGCGTAATGTTAATAAATTACACACATTTACTCTTTCCGCGGTGCAAAAGGTACTTAATCAATAAATTTCTATGAATTGTAAAGAGAATCCATTTTAGAATATTATTTTCAAATATATGTATATAATACGCATACATATTTTTAATAGATTTTTAATGGATGGAACGCATAAAATGAAATTAATTAAAAAATGAGTTTAAGTTCACCGAAAGTCATTCTCTTTCATCTCCAATCTCTCTCATTGCTTCTAATAAATTATCAATATTTTATATCAATATATGTATATATAAGCGTGGTTAACAAATAATCATATTAATATTATTGAATAATTATTAAAAAATTGTAGTACAGAACAGATAAAAATTTTATTTATTTACAGTTTTAAAATATTTTCTTTAAAATTCTCTTTCATACAATCCATTTTAGCTTCACCATTTAGTAAATATGATCAAATTATTATTCGATACATTGCGGCCAATATTTCTCATACTATTAATAAATTAATTTCCGCTTCAAATTATCAGTTTAATGCATCGTGATCAAACTATTTTTTCCTTTATATCCTAAATAATTTTTGTATTTTTTATTTTTTATTTGCATACAATATGAGATTGCCAATTGATTGTATACGGATGATAATATATGAATAGCCATATTTTTTGTTCTAAAAACGATTAGGTTTAGTGTTTTGAAATCATATAATAGAATGAAATTATGGAATATCTTACGTAATCAACTTTGTCGGCGAATTTCGAGCTTAAGCAAATAGGGGGTGGGATTAAAAATCTAAAGATAGGCAAAAAGGACCGCAAAGCACCGCAGCGCCACCGTTTAATCCGGTTAGCCGAGTTGCTGCATTTTTCAGCACAGCATGATGATGACGATGGCAATAGCGGCAACAAAATTCACGAGTGCGAGTTGCGCGGCACGTGGCTGCAAGCGGGAAGGAGATTAGGTTCAGTCTTTTTTACTTTAATTATTAACGACACCATCGCGTTGGCCCGTTTCAGTCGGGTGATCCATACGTGTGAAACGTGCTGAAATATGTACAGATCGTGTAATGAAGGTATGTTTAATAAATGTCCCGTCCGGAATCCCTCCTCTCTCTCTCTCTCTCTCTCTCTCTCTTTCTCTCTCTCTCTCTCTCTCGCGCGCGCGCGCTTATATTCCCGTTATAGTCCGCGTGCAAGATCCAATACACACGAATACAGTGTACATATAAGATGCATACATGTACACCTGCGTATGAGTATGCGTATACACCTGTAATGTTGCGTAACCTGTATATATGTTCCTATCGACGTATAAATGTCAGCTCGGCTGTTCGCGAGCGTATTACGCGTGCAGATGCTGCATGTGTCGACGGATACACGTGGTCAATACTCGGTACCGCCCATACACGTGCAATCTCTGGATAAAGTGCAAAAAAAAAACGAAAACACGATTACGGAGATGGCAAAGGATCCTGCGTTAGTATTGAAATCAATGCTGGAGCTTGAAACACTGCATTTTAATATGTCGCCACTGATCTTGTTCAGTCAAAGGGTTTCCCTGATCATCCTGACCACGATGGAATAGATAGTGCAGCAGTCTCTCTTTTTTAATCTACAGGAGAGATTATCTTTTCATGCCAGATCGCGCATCGAAAATTAATCGTTTCCCTCTTGGCCCGGCGGCGGTGCGGCGTGGTCGCTGAAATAACGCGCGATCGACTCGTAACGTATGCGCAAAACGTTTCGCGGCACACACGATCGGTATGTTTTATTCTTATCCCCTGAATGCATCCATTTTTAATATAGCGACTCCACGAAAGCTCTAAGCCCTGATACGATTTCAAACCGCACACACGCGGAAGTTAAATATTCCGCGGCGAAAATAACTTTCCAACGGAGTGTGTTGCGCGCTTTTTCGACGACTGTGCTGCTACCTCGCTTCGACGCTTTCGCTATTTCCGTAGCCGATATCAGTTTTTAATGGAACGTACAGAATGCGCTCGTTCTGTTTGTTCGCACGAAACAGACAATAACCCTTTGAACTCGAAAATAACACAAACAAATTACCTCATATTAAATATTCCAGTTTTCATGTACAAATATTATTAAAATTGTTAACGTGATGGCAATCGTTTAATGCAATCAGTAGTTAGGTGTTAAAAAATCTCTATATGTTTCATTAATTCGAGAAACTGCAGTTAATTCATTGAAATTCAGAGAAATAGGAAATGAAATAAATATTAGTTTTCGATAGCTTTTCCTTTTTGGAAGGAAAAATAATTTCAATTAAAGAGAATGCGAATTGACGCCGAACAGTAGTCATAATACAGATACAAATGAGCAATGAAAACCCGTAGCATCAGCTTGTATCTCAGCTCGTTATCGCTTCTACATATCTGTCCATTTCATAAACAGCTTCCTTCTCACGATGTACACGCGCACTATAGATTGCGTGTATTAGAGTATTAGAGTATTATATAATAAAAATATTGAATATAATAATAATAATACAATAGATTATAAAATATATACATAATATAGACGATATAAAAATGTTAATATTATTTCCATACGCATGTTACACTTTCGGAAATAATTGTATAATGTAATTTGGGACATGAGGAAGCCAAAACACTTTATACTTTTGAACATCAACCATCTATTGTTTATTTAAAAATGTTAAACAATTATTTTTATCATCTATATTATGTATATATTTTATAATCTATTATTATTATTATTATTATATTTATTATTTTTATCCTAATCTTGTCTAATTTATCACTGTGTATTGTGAATTATTATTTTCAATAATTTTTTTAATGAAAATACGTCGTAAAATCCATTTTTCGTAATCGAGGGTTCGCTGCTAGTATTCGTTCCTGGCTTTTCGAATCTGGCCGCTAGTTTCACCGTCATCCTTTCGCCACATCCGAAAACACTTCTCGCTGAAAGGGATCATCCCCGAAATCTCGTCCCACAACCACGAATCGCGGCCCGCGGCGTGTGGGATTGTCTGCGATTCGTAAAATTGCCGTAAGTGATTTTGGTTCTCTGATTCGAAACAAGTAAATATGTTTTGTCTCCCAATCGCTTAACCATGGGCGAAGAATATCTTTTTTTTCTAAGGATAGTAAGACATTTATGAGATGACAAGATATCCATAAATATTATATATACGTATACGCCAAAATTATTGTAGAATTTCTGCACTACATACACATATTCTTCTAAATTGAATAGCTAAATATTTATAAAATTATAACAGTTAATGGTTTACAGTTGTTGCTTTTAAAATATACTGCTTTGAAGCTACATTTTTCGAATAAAAAATACGGGGATTTTGGGACAGATACCTGTGGCTCTTTTTCACTCAATTTCAATAACAGATTTTTTTTTTACGAATTCGAAAAATACGAAAAATAGTTTTTCCAAGCGTACTGATCAATTTTTCGCAATGCGAACCATTTTCAGCTCGACAGAAAGGTCGGAACCGGAGGTGTCTCTCACGGGAGAGATTGCTGGCGAATCAGGGATGGCGGTTAGGGCCGTCGGAAATCTCTGACAGTGGCGAAGCACCCCGCGGCTTTTGGCATCGGATATGTATGACATCGTCCCGCCAATACGTTTCGAAATCGGGGCGTCGATGTATCGGATCAAGGGACGCATTCGTGCGTGATCGAGCCGATCCCTCGGGCTTCTTTTCTCTCCACTCCTTTTCCGGAATGTGCATGCACCTTCTTCTATGAACTTCGACTTGGTAGTTTCGAGCATTATAGTCGGGAATAGAGCTAAACGATTTTCGCAATCCCTTTATTTCGCTTGATATTTTGTTTGAAGAGCAATGGGAAGGAAAATAATAAGTTCTCAGAACTTACTAAAAATTCTTAAGCCTTTAGCAATAGATGCATGCACAATTGAGGCGTACACTTGAATAAGAATCTATTCGGTCAGAATGAAAGTTCATAGCGTTGTGAACTTCAAAATTTAAATAGCTGTAACTTCGTTAAAAATGAAATTTTAATTTGAAAAAAGAATTTTGAAAAGCTGTCGAAAGTCTCTATATATTTTTTGAATTTCTGTAAGTTTGGTAATTTTTATAGGAAATTATGAGTTGGACAAAATAAAAAATTTTCTTCTCACTTTGCCAAAAAAATTTACGAAAATTTTCATCTTTCTAACGTGAAAGCTTAAAGTTTTCCGTACAAAATTATTTTTTAAAAATGTTCCTAAGACTTTTTGTTGAGTTACAATTAAATAAGAAGAGCTTTTGACTTTGATTGCTCATATCATCTATTCTGTAATACACAGTGTAAAAAAAATATACTTCGATATATCTCCTGTCTAACCTTCGCTTGAAAGCCATAGGATCGTATCGGTTATTCTCAATTCAAAATATTGATGATGATGAACGAAGCTACGAAATCTGTACCGACACTCGTTGAAAAATATGATAGCATCGCGATCACGCGATTATTGGACAATGTAAATAACTGTATTTGCGCAATTTCACATGCGATTTGCTGAGAATAAAAACTCTCACTTGGCAGAGAACGTAGTTATCTTCATATTTTCTTGGCTTCCCGGTGCGTTCGTGACACCCGGCAGCAGCAAACATGGTGAATCTGCAAAGGTAGGCGTTAATCTTCGTTTCTGAAGAAAGTTCAGTAAGAAGTATTCTAGTTTTTCATGCTGACGTATATGTATATGACTCTCAGCATGAAAACTTGTAGTTCAAAAACACAACAGCGAGAAATTATTTTGTCCGACGGAACATGGAGTCGTTTCCGTCACGTGACGTTTCATACTGTGTCATTTTATTTTATGAACAATTTTCCAGTTTTTTGTAATACACATGCCAAATAGAAAAGACTTCGCAACAATTCATAAAATATTAAATAATTGATCGACTGACATCTCTTTTAAATCTCTTATGCAATTTATTCATAAAACTCCTATACAATTTATATGCAACTTATCTTTATTATCATCGACACTTTTATTATATCGGTGAAAAATCATTTTTTCGCAATAAATCATTTTTTATGTCACAGTATGCATCAGCTTCCTTATTGCTTAACCGGTTTGTACAGTACACATCTGCTCGTGCAGAATTTTAAACCATCGGGGTTAAACTTTTTTATATTCGCCGGCTATTTTTCACGCGCGAATAACCCGACAAGCTATTGCCATATCCAGGATCAGTGTCGAAGTTCATAAGTTCAGCTGTAGATGTATCTTAACTATGAGTAAAGGAAAGGAGTAAAAAGGGGTTGCGACGATGGAGTGCGTGCCAGAGAGACATGAACTCTGATGGGGGTGAGTGAATAATGGGCTGGCGCTTTGACACCGCTGCTACACCTGACTCTGGAAGAATGAGGGGGAGCGCGAAGCGCTTGGGAACGGGGGTGTGCGCGCAGGTAAAATGGGGAGGTGTCGGCCAATTCTCCTCGCGGTAGAGAACACAGGGCGGACAGTAAGGTTGAAGAATAAGAGAAAGAGAATACGATCATGGTGGTCGGTAAGGTCTGTGTAAGGGTGAGAGGTCGTCGAGCGGAGGAAAAGAACATAGAACGAGCTGGCCGTGATTTATATTCATAATTTTAATACGAACCAACTTGCAGTCACGTCGCCATAACCCGCCGCTGCCACCATCGCCACCACTGCTACCCGCGTAATTTATATATTTCTCTGAGTGCCGACTATCGAGATTCGCGCAAGTGGATGATGCGCCGATTTTGAACTCGAAATAAAATCGCAAGGTTAATCGCGATTCGGAAATTTCTTGGCAGAGTACGATTGTCAACGACGATTCTCGATCACGGATTTGTTAACCAAATTTATTGAAATATAATGTTTGAATTGAATATCAATGAAAATTCAATATAAATTGACACGTAAATGACATAGAAAGAGCTGCGAATGTTAACTATGGTTGAAAATTCGTCGTTTACAACGTGAAAGAATTATATATGATTTTTTGAAAATGTCTCATTTCCTCCGTATTTTTAGCAAACTTAAAATTAGATAAATTTTATATACAATATATTTCATATATCAAATATTTCTTTTTATCAAAATAATCTTTAATCAAAATAAGAAAATCCAAAGAGAATTATTTAATATATTTTCTGCTAAATTTCTCTTCTTAATATACTTTCAATTCCTTCATTTATAATTTCATTATATTAATTTTTTCTTGTGAAAAAATAAACTTCGAAAAATAATCCGCAAATGAAATCAAGCACGAGAGATCATATATACATTTGCTAAGTTAATATTTCCTTTCGCAAGATATTCTGAGTCCGCAAGGAATACTATAGAGGTGACGTGGACAGCAAATTTGTACGAAGGCAAGATAGAAACAAAATGAGAGATGGGATGAGGAGAATGAAGAGTATACGCGGGAGGTCGGACATAAAACCTTTATGCTAGAGAAAGCTCTATGTTCAGCCAAAGCTCCAGCCATCCCGTTTAATTACGGATTCTAAAGCTCTTCGCCTACTACCTGGGCGTATTCGGTTATTCCAATGTTATTGTCAGTTTTACGATTCCCCTTTTGGGATCGTCGTCGCGAAGGAATCGGTTTTCCGTAAATAATATCGCTATTCGATGAGCCTGCGGAAATAATAACGTCGAATTAGCCTCAGAATGACGACTCACGTTTCCTTATCGCTCTCCAAATGATAATGAAAACAAGATACAGCGAAATAATATTCATCAGATAGACGAAACGTACGAATTATTATTAATTTGATAACCGAACGCAATCTAAATATAAGTTATAATTAATGTAATTATGTTCTGCAACTATATAAATAGCAATTGCTTGAATCTTGCTCAATCATGTAAAATGAACGTGGAGTAAGTCGGGAGATTCTATACTTAATCAATCGTCGTCGATGCAATTACGAGGATAATTCCGGCGAGTGGTAACTTTCAAGACGTAACAGATTGACGAGACGAGAGAGTCGCGCGAGAGTCAGTAGAGGAAGAAACGCTCTCATTAGATGGCGGCCCGACGTGTCTAAAGTGTGAAAATGTTTAATTCACCCACCTTATAGATGCAGTATAGACTTCAGTTGCTTGAGCTGTGAATATTCTACCAAACTCCGACGCTCATTAAAAAGCCAGACGATTTGTACGATCTTAATGATGAGCTGCCGCGCTACGCTACGCTGTCTGACTTAATCCGTTCATTTCCCCTTCCTTCGCTTGCGTGGCGCGACGAGGTCCGCTGCCGGTCTTTCTGATTTAATTCATCCGCTTCCATTTTCTACGATCGCGCGGAGCGGTACGCTGCGCCGACCCGTCTGACTTAATCCATTTGTTTTCCCTTCTTTTTGATCGCACTAGTCTTGTCCGTCTATTATTTTTTCTTTCTACCGTAAGCCAGCGCGGTGTGTTTGAGACATGTCACAAAATCAGAGAATTTTACAACATTTCCTGGAAAATTAAAATTCTTTTTAAAGAAATTTATTTAGTATTTTGAAACTGAAGAAATTTAACATTCTAAAATTGCATATATTACACCTACGCAATTTTAAAATGCTATCAACTTAAGAATTAAATGCAAGAGTTAGCAACATTAATTTACATTGCTACGTTAAACTGCTTCTTCAACAAATTATTTTAAGAATGTCCAAATTAAAATGAAACTACAAAAAATTTCAAAATATTGTTAAAAGCGTCAGAAAAAATTGAAAAATCATGAAATTTTCTCTGAAAATCAGAAAAAAGTTTAAGGAATTTTAAGGAATGTGTAGCAAGCTTGTGAGGCCTGTTCTTTTTAACTAAACTTGCACAATTCATCTTTTTTCAACGGAAAAAGAGTTAAAGAGAGAGAGAGAAGGGGAGAGAGAGAGAGAGAGAGAGAGAGAAATAAAAAAAACAGACCTCTAATTCGAATTCCCTTTCTTCGATGGTGTAGTGCAACACGTCTCATCGGAGTTGAGAACCACTACTTCGCTTTTAATTAACGCAAGGCTATACCCTTGCCTTTTAGCTCATAATATTGTACACGTCCGTGTATCGTCCGCCTCTCTCAAGATCTGAAAAGAACTTCACAACGTTACGACCGATGGCGGACATTTTAGGAGCGTTACGGCCATTTCACGTCGCATGAAACGAGTCCCGGAAAATTCCGTAGAAATTTATGCCTTTGGCTAGAGAAAACCATATGAACAATGACGCAATATATCTTCTTAATTTATTGTTTTTCAACCGTAAAACATTTTGTCAGATGAGATATATAATATCATGCTTTTACAATGATAAGAAATCCGTTGCCCATTTCATTAACACCACGTAGAATTGCGGCGAATATTTCTCGAATTAGCGAGCGAATTCTCCTTCATTTTGCGAAAAGAGACACGAGAAAGGTCGGAGCGGATTGCCAGGTGCAGGCACTTAAGATCGCGCCTTAGCGGATACTACGAAAGGTCGGCGGCCAAACTTCCGCTTATTTCCCCGCTATCCTCTTTCTTTCTTGCGGTTCCATCCTCGTTTTCTCCTGTTCGTTTGGCCGGGTTTTCTTAACCTACCACAGTGCTGCGGCGGAACGCAAATAGGAGAGTGAACTTGACTAAAGTTCAATATGCGGTAAGGAAGGCGAGCTGCGGGGACGAAGACGAACTTTTAAGGTTACAAACTCAGCCGAACTGCTGGTCCGACAGTTTGGATTGATTTTAATATCGACTTTGTTCTCGAACTCGTCTACTACCTCGGTACTTTCGCGTCTTCTTTTCTCCGGCTGTGTGCCCCTACCTTTCACCGTTGCAACGAGAAAAATAAGAGAAGAAGGATGTTTCTTATTCCTGTGCCAGCAGATTCCGAATATGCTTGTTGCAGCGTATGAAGTATAAACACTATTCGACATTCTTAATTATTACAAATCGATTTCACTCGGTTAGATAAAGTTTGTCTGAAGTAAACATAAAGTTATTCAAAACTTAAAATTATTAAATCAATTAAGAAAAATAATTCTATTCTTGATTAAAGCGGATTTTGGTGCTTAATAATGTTCACATGCGAAGATGCCTATCATTAAGATGCATAACGTCATTATTAAATTGATGATCAAGTTAATCGATTTAATTTGAGATATTAATGTTTTAGCTTCAGTTTGCGATTACATTTCAAATCCGAAAAACTGCAAAATCGGCAACCAATTTATAAACTGATAAAATGTATTTGCAAAAACTATGAATACTATTAAACACTAAAATTCATTCTGACCGAAAATAAGATTATTTCTCTTAATTAATATATTCTTATCAGTACAATTCTTGCACTTCAAAATTATTAAATTATATATACAATTACATAAAATATATTCTGTGTTTTAAAATTTGACAAATCTGTCTCTCAATAATAGCAACATATTAATTATTTCTGATATTCGCTATATTTAATTATAAACAAAATAGAAAGAAGTTACGAACTGGCACCTGTATAATATTATTCGAGACGCAGCTTTCGCAATTTGCGCACGTGCGAAGGGAGGAAGTGTATCTCGCGCACTGGCGGCACAGTCCAATTCAATTCCCGCGGCTTAATCGTTTTATCCGCCTCCGATGTGTTTCGATGGAGGCGAGGTACGCGAGAATTTGCAAAATATCTTGGCTCGCCCGATGCAATGAGGGAATATACCGCGATGCAATCATTAGCGTCGGCGAGCAGTCTAAAGTGGCTGTACAGATTGAAAAGCTGGTTGTGCGCGGCACTCCGTGTAATCGCAGGGAAGTTTTGATTAGTTGCGACAGAAATTGACGTTTTCAGCATTCGGAAGTTGAAGTCACACAAGTCGGTGCTATTGGAATTTCGCTTACTTTCGTAGCTTTGCACGCCTATCCGTTCTCATCCTAGTATATGCCGTGTTATATTATACATTTCTTAAAGCAATTACGAGATTGCGGTTGGAACACGTAAAATAACAATGATTGTTATTACGCTGACGATAAAACTGACTATTTCGCAACTATTATCGCAAGCTGTTACCGCGTGTCTCCCTCTTCGTCTTTCTCATCTCCCTCTCCGAGATATTATTCTTTCTGTCTTTGTTTTCTATCCTCTTCATTGTACCATTAACTCCTATCCACTTCTTTATCTTTCGCAATTCCCTCGCATGTGCGACGCCTCGAACCATCCGGATAGTTCACGGTCGAGGTTATTGCCGCCCTCCTGCTTAAAATAATGTAAAGACACGAACAGTTATTATGCTATTGAGCTGAGTAAAACCCGAGATAACATCGATTACGACGTAGCATGGATATCGTGTAGGTTAATTCCACGTTACTGCCCGCTATTGTAGCATAAAATCAGTTCATTAAGATCAAGAATTATCGCGAGAGAAATTGCGCAGAATCAAAGACTTCGATAAACATTTGCATAAATAAATACGCAATCAATCATTCATGCATTTTTCTCTACCAATCTATATCCATTAAATTCACAATTCAGAGATTTGACTCTTACGTTTTCCATTTCAATTGCTTGAGACGCGAACGCGCATTAAATACCGTGACTGTGCGCATTGATGTATCATTCTGAATGATCCTTTAAATTTTGAGATAATACAAGCTAGAGCAGTGGGAGGTGTTACTTCGTTGAGAACCAGTGTTACCTCGTTGTAAGATAAATTGCTGTTACAAACTATTTTGGCGTCATTTATGAAACTATATATGCAGGCTAAAGTATATACTCGTGTTACCTTTGAAAGGTGTGCATCAAACAACGGTTTTCGCACTGACCTCTTCAATTTTTAAACAATCCCCGTGATTGCAGCGACGTTTATTTTAAAATAATACGACGCAAAGAGCGAGGGAAAAATAGTCATAATATTACGAATATCCAGCTTTAATTGCTACGCTACAATTTTCATTTACCATCGAAGGATTTTTATTTCAAGATAGTTTTTTCGCGGAAATTCAAATAACATTTTAAGCGAATTTATTTCACGCAGTTTTACATCCATCGGGTTAAACCAAATTTGAAATTGTATACGCGCATACTAAATGGAGTTCGCTTGAAAATTTCATTATCACGTAAAAAGACGTGTCGTTACAAAGGTGAGGTAAAATTTTTATTAAATTTTTAGCGACTATTATATATTACCTTTTTGCGCAATTCAACCGAGAAGAGAGAATTTATAGCGCAGCCGAGTTCAAACAGGCCTTGTTTTAATGCTAGTTAAACAGGTTCCGATGATTAATTATCGCGAAGCAACGGCACTTTTAACAGCTTGCTTCTTCCAACGGCTTTATACTCCTCCGATATCTCGACAAGTTTTGTGAAAACTACAGGCACGAAATTGAAGATCGATTTACAGCTTCTACTTACATATTCAGTTGATCAATAGAAACAAATACACCGGGACACCGTATGTAACAAATTATTAAGCAGCTCGTAAAGTACAACTAACTAGGAACATGCTGCTACTATCGGTGGGAATAAAACGCTGGGCGTTCGTCAATACTTGTCCAATAAAGTTTCGAATGGCGGGGACTAATCGTAGCGACTACGACAAGAGAGACGAGGACGAAGACAACGACGACGTGAACGGTGGCTAATATCGCACGAACGAAGTAACGAGTGGCTCCTTTAAGCGTTTCCGTCGCGGATCCGGCATTCGAGGCACGCGCCGCTAACTGGATGTATTCAAATCACAACCGGCGTGCCGGGGAGGCAAGAGAAATAGTTTCCAGTTCCCCTCCTCCTCCAGTCGCCCTTTTCTCTCAGATCGTAGTCCGTGGACTGTTTAACCAGGCAATCCTCCTGGGACCATCTTGTCTGTCTGGCCGCCTTCTCTACCTTCTTGCACGGAAGGATGGCGATGGCAGGCGCAGCCAGCGGAAATCTAATAATCGCGAGATCTCGTTTCGCCAAGCGACAATCTCGACGCCGATCGGGCAAACTCGATTTTTACTCCTAATTAAACTCACTCGCACCCACTGTCGTCGTCGCGTGGCTTCGCAAGCTGTCTGTCTTTTCGCGTCTGGTACACCAATTTACCACGAAGAAACTTGCGTTCCACCATCCGACCGAGTAGCTCGAGGGGCTGAAGTCTGGCTTGGACAGACTGCGGCTACATCCTTCGAGTTGCATAACGTCGTTTGCGATTATGTCATTGTCTCCGAAATCTCGAGGTGTTAACCACATTTCCTACGAAGCTTCGTTAGGACGCCTTTTTATACACATTGAAAAATCAAATATTTTTAAATTTTCAAACTTAAAAGATAAAATTTCTGATAACTGAGATATATCTGTGTGTGTGTGTGTGTGTGTGTGTGTGTGTGTATGTGTGTGTGTGTGTGTGTGTATAATGTGACGCTTTACTGCGGTGTTTTATTCGAATAAATTCCTTTATGTTTTCCGAAATGGCAAAACAACACATTTCTCAATGGTTTATTCCTCTATCGCAAATCGCATTCGGCCTGCGAAAGCTTCTAGATCGGAATGAAATCGTCTCTAATTCTGGTCTTACTCCCATTAAGTGCGGGTTCTCGAAATAAATGCTTCTAGCGTGTTCCTTTTTTCCATGATTTCTCTTTAATCTTGACGGGGTAGTAAAGGGGTTCGCGTGCAAGATCGACGCAAAGGCAAGGTATGGGAACAAGTGAACAATATATAAAACATCAGATAATTAAATGTTCATCGAAAATAATTGTATCTCCGATGTTGCGGCGGAACAGTAGTTTTAATAAAAATCACGCGATTATGCAATTCGATGAGACAATTCTGAGAAAATTGACAAATGGGATAATCGAGGCCGCAATTTAATCTATTCTCCAACAAAACGAAGCTAAAAATGTATAAGCTAAAAAGGGAAGAATGACGCGCAAGAGGAAGACAAGCGGAGAATGAGGGATGAGACGGGGAACTTTTTCACACGCATACACCCCCTAGTCTTTCACGCATACACCCCTTACCCAAAGCGGAATCGCATTATTCGCCGTACGTTTCACCTCCCGTTCTTCCTTTCTTTTTCTTCATTTTTCTTTGCCGCTTTCTCGCGCGTGCGGCCCTCTCTTAATTCTTTGTTCCTATTTTCGTCTTTCTTTCTCGTGTGCGAGCGCTCGTAATTTACCTCGGGACTACTCTCACGTCGATACCGATTCAGCTAGGACACACTTCCCGACGACACTGTTTTTCTTGACATTTCCCTACGCCCGACCGCGACGATGACAGCGACGAGAAAATGTGCTTGCGGCGAGAAAATCTTTCTGCCATGTTCTTGCGCACGACGATCGAACGCTATCGACGCTATCACCGAGAATTTACGCCACAAAACACGACAGCTGAGAGTTTATCAATGATGAAGTTTGAAACGTACAATTCTTTTCCAATTTATTTACTATTAATATTATCGTCACAGATGATATAGTTTGTACATTTTTTACATATTTTCGTAAATATATAGCCAATCTGGCAGCAAAATAGCTTTGCATGTTCAATAGGCGATATCGTGTCTCAATAAGTTGATATATATAGTAATCCGCGCGAGAATATCGGATAAAGATAAAAATATAAGTTGTATATTTCTCCCTCTTTCCTTCCATCTCTCTCTCTTTCATTATTACATTACTATATACGTATATATGTATAAGTATCATTTTTTTAATCTTTGTTATTCTTATTTTTTTTTATCTTATTTTTTTTTATAATGTCTTAAATTTGAATTTATTATACATATTGTTTTTAAAATTTTATACTTGATTAGCATTTGAAAGGATATCATCCTAGAGCGCCCAATAAATAGCGATCTTTTTCTCTCTGTTATTCTCTCTGATGAAAAAAGAACTATAATTCGTTGATAAATTCTTTGATCGCCATTTTACTTCGTGAAGGACTTTATTTACGCTCATGTGATCAATTCCAACAGAAATTTCCGTACGCGATCTTATTAAACGATACGAATAAAATGCGTCAAGCTCGAAGTATGTAATTCCACATAATACTACGTTAACATGCAATGGCGCAACGCCGTCCGATTCGCGCACCCGTGTAAACTAATATTATACAAAACATTCTGCACCGGGGTAAACCTATCTCAAATAACGCGACGTAATACACACTGGTGGTCTGATTAAGCAAATTATGCGTCCTAATGGGCTAATGGTAATTAGAGCATCACGTAGACGCCTCCGCTTCGTCATCCACCGCTGGCCATCCCGGATCGCAGTTTCACTCAGCTATGCTTGGTCCGCGGTTCCGGCCGACACTTATGGATCATTAATAAAACGCGGGTGACACCGTACGCATTTCCATTGCGCCAGTGGGAGGGAAACATGAATGTAAAGAGAGCGCGAAATGCAAATCCGAGATCGGAGTGCGAGGCGAGCCGAGCTGAGTCGTGAAAAGCTGTAGAGAGAGCACCAGCGATGTCGCATTTGCATATAGAAATCTTGAGGGAACAAATTTTTCTTAAAGTACCTACCTCGCGTGCCCTCTCACCCCTCTCTCTCTCTCTACCCTCTTGCCCTCCCCATGCCGCCGTCCGACACCACCTCGTCCTTCTTCCCTGATTTGCATACAAGATTGCACATGATGCTCTTCACGGTACGGCACGTTTCTCCTAACTCTTCCCTTTACCTTCTACCTTCAGAACCCTCTGTCGTTTCCCATCCTCCTAACACGGCGCACTCTTTCCCGAAAAAGAATGACCGGAGATATCGAGCAACGTGACGAGGATTTTTAAATTGGCGTTGATTAGACTGCCTCTTCATCTTTCGTTTCTCCGATGAGATAAAAGATGAATTTTGACAAATTATCGTAGCACTCTCGTATCGATTATTAGATAAACGGGACAACGATAAGATTGAAAATTAGTATTTCGATCGAAGTGATAAAGAATCAAAGTGATGAATTATTTAACTCTGATTTCGGTTTTGTTTAGATGCAAAGCGTAATCCTAATAGTGTTTAATAAAAGGAATATTTAGAATTCTAAAAATGAAGATAGAAATAAAAAAAATTGTATATGTGATCAAAAAATAACTGGTCCTAAAGGTAGAATCATGCTCGACATCGCGTCGCGTTTGTTGCACGAGCGGACAAATCGATTCGCTTTAATAGACACGGAATATTTCGTTTAAAAGAAGCGTTTGTAAAACGGAACATGACAGGCTAGTTGATTGATGGTCTTGGAAGTACTGAGAGCGAGCGAGCGAGAGAGAGAGAGAGAGAGAGAGAGAGAGAGAGAGAGAGAAGGGATGAAAGAGAGAAAGTACGACGTCGAAGTCTTAATTCAAATATCTGCGTTTAGCTCCCCTATGGTTCTTCGAGTCGAACCTTAAATAAATATTGCTTCGGAGTCCCCGGAGGCTAAAGATCGGGAGCTGCATACGAAATCCGATATTTTGAAATCTATGCGCTGCCTCATGTACCATTCTCTTTCATACAATATACTAAGCCGATATAACATTGGTTACCAGTTAGTCTACTGAAGCTTTCAGGGATTAGATTTGATTATCACGCGGCCGGAATTGTTACTGCAGCAACAGACAACCTGCAAACTATAATCATTCGACCGTGCTCTATCTCTCTGTCTCTTCTTCTTCCACATTCGCATCTCGTATCTCTCTGTCGACGAAACAATCGGGTAGATTTATGATTTCGAGC
>Ga0157364_1001350_pt1 | contig 20621 bp, 10 predicted proteins | sample AttsexASBM2_FD_111476 | JGI IMG/M metagenome (GOLD analysis project Ga0157364, IMG submission 111476) | Fungus gardens microbial communities from leaf cutter ant in Ribeirão Preto, State of São Paulo, Brazil - Atta sexdens ASBM2 | ecosystem: Host-associated > Fungi > Mycelium > Unclassified ...
AAAACGTCTCCTCAATTATGAGCTCGCTCTATTCAGACGCTCAGACGCGTCTAGCAAAATTGGCTTTTCTTGTCTCGCGCGAATCCGGTGCCGGTTTAACCCTTTCCTTACATCACATTAAGCTGCTTTGTTGAACTTATTGACAAACGAGATAGGAATGTACCGCAATTACTAACGTAAAGTAACGGTGTCGCAAGTTGAGAGAGAGGTCTTGATCAATTGTGAAAATATTAGAAATTATCGTGAAATTAAGTGGAATAGTTAATATTACAAAAATATGTTTTTTTTTTCAATTTTCGTTTTTTTTTTGTTTTGAATAAATTTAGTATCGATTTTATTCTATAGTAGAATTTTTATTTCTTCATCATGATGTTTGTTTAAGGGCTGATTATTCCATCTTCGAATAAACAAAAAAATAAGAGAGTAAGACAGTGAGGTGAAGTTTAAAGATGGAACAACTCAACCTTAAAATTCTACAACACACAAATATAAATTTATCTGCTAAAAAAAAAAACGGGCATTATAATGATTCTGGTTTTTTGTGTGGATGAGTATATTAAAAAAATTTCCTTGAGGTTGCGCAGAATTAAATTTTATTGTTTCGTTGATCGTGATGTTTCAGCAAGATCCGGTATGTCCATCCAGAATTACGAAAGCGTTGAGGCATGCAAATACTTTTTTCTTCTTTTTTTTTTGTGGGTACACGTGCGCATTGTGCTCGCGCGATCTTCCTTCGTAGTCGTCGGGTGGTGCTAGTACGTATGAGAGGAATAAATTGCGTGGGACGTGATGCTTATGAAGGTAATTGAGCACGTGTCGCCTCGCGTTGATGAGCTATTATAAGGATCGCCGAGAATCAGCGGTCCTTATAAAAATTGTCCGTTTGCGCGCTCGCGCGAATGCGTTTGACAAGGGACATTACTCGAGACGACGTCGCATCAGGCTTGACGGGCGCGAACGAGAGAAAATTACGCTACAAATTCGCACTCTTCGCACGAGAGGCGAGAGGCCCAGCTGACGACCGGCGGCATGGACAAAAGTATAGATGACGCCCGGAAAGACTTTCAGGGTCGGCTGCTGTAAAGCGAGCGAAATGATTTCTCCGCACGAAATATCGCTTCGATCGAAGAATGAAGTTTAAAGCCGCTTCCAGATGATCAATATTATTGTACAATATTTGATATTGCATACATAATATTATTATCCGAAGGTTAGTCTCTAGGGGGGGGGAGGGGGTTATATTAGTCTTTAGTTTGTTTAAAGCAAGCATCAATAATATTATACAATATCAATAATATTATACAAAATACAATAATATTGAGCGTCTAGGGATCGCTTAAACTCTGTTAGAATAATTTAGAACAGTTATTGCAAAATATAATTGTATAAAATAATTAAGATTTTTAGAACTATGCGTTATTTTCTCTCTAAATTAAGCCACCCTCGAAGAAGAGTGGTTCAGTTTTCAATCTTTAAGAATGAGATTTCACTATTCAGAATGACATTCACTCTAAATGTTTTAGAGAATACAGATTGCGTTCTTGTTGAATTCTTTCACTTCAGGCGTAAAATGTGCGAATGCGGCCCTGCCGCCCGCATCTTTATAAAAGCGTAGCGGCGTTGCGGCTCATCTTGAGTAAATTACTCGACAGTTGTCACATAGAGTTGTCTTCTCTTGGATGCTATGCGTAATATTGCTTTGAAGTCTAAAACCGAAAAACGCGCGGGATCACTCGCACCACGTAGGTATCGCGTGCATCCGGGACAAAGGAGGAGCAGAACGTAATGCGTAATGTGAATACAGAAACTGAGTTAATCCCACAGATGTTTTGCTGAACCGGTGAGATGATTATACACAGTGACACGTGAAAAGTGGGTTCAGCCACAGCGACCTTAGACACAAAGAAGCGCACGTTAAAATCTCGATATGAAACTGACACGAGAAAAAAGTTTTGTGCGAATACGATGTTAATTTGAGGAGTTAAAAAAAATAGTAAAAGATTTATTATATTTATCTCATGTACATGTGTATTAATTTCGCTTAATTTATTTAATTTCAACGGCATAACTTTCGGTTGTTTTCGACGTGAGACGTGATACCTTCTTACCTTATGCCTTTACCAGTCATAAAGTACCAGCCCTCTTAAGGGCAGCCGCGGGAAAAGAATTTTTGCGGCTGCTCTTTCGGATCGACCGCTTGTCTTCAAGCTCCGTTCCAGGATTTATATATACAAGCGATCGTCGTGAGCAGCGAGAGGGCGTGCAATTATTTGTAATAATTATCTGCAAACGTGAAAATAATCTCTGTCGTTACCTGATTCATGTCGCGCATGCATGTGAGCGAAATACATGGCGGAGATACGCGAGAATGATCATCCTCGCACCATGTACGTGGACCAAATGTAACGCGAGCCGGGGATTACTGCTTCGCCATTCATTACAAACTTTTAACCGTTTATATTTCTTTTTACGCGCAATCAAATTCGTGTGAGTTCGAGAGAGACGAAAGTAATCGAGGCGACAGAAACAAAGAGAACATATTGATGAAGGTAAAAATTCTTACAAAAAATTGATAATTTCATTTCAAGAAATCTGTTCGATGATATCAACAGCTGAAATAAAAGATTGATCCTTGTTGTCTTGCATTACTGTCATTTTACGTGCAAAAAAACACTGGTAACATGTATAAGTTGTATTCACACAGAAGCAGAAAAAAAGCTTTGAAATTATTGTAAGATTTGTTAATGTGATTAATTTGTATATTTAGATCTATTGAGGAATTAAAAGCAAGAATCAATCATATTAAAATCAATCATCTTACAAGGTTCTTAATTGCAAAGCTGCTTTTTGTAATGAACGCATCTATTGATTGTCAAGGTATTCGCCATTTTATAAAGACAATTGTCGCGTAGGCAATAACGATTTGATATTAATAGCATGACATTTAATATATCTTTATAAAAGTATTATTAAAAAATTATGAAATCGAAAATTGGGATACTATAATATATATTATAAAATAATATATATTATAATTATCCTTGTAAAATAGTGGACGTTCAATTGGGGATGCCTTGACAACTCTAAGTAGGGATCTATATAAATATATATTAGTGGCACACATGGCACTTGGAGAAATGGTAGCCCTTGAAATTGGGGAGTATGAAATTGAGCTCTTTATTTCAGGAGACTCATCACTCCAACAATATTAACTCGATCCAGTTTAAGTCCCAGCATGAAGCGCGGTACCGCATTATGGCGTCTTTTATCACCGCGAAAAACATTCTCATGCGAAAACGAGTTTCGTGCGTCTGCAAACAGTGTTTTCTCCGTTCTTTCGATCTCTGCTCCATTCCGACATGCCGCTCTAGTTAACCTAATTTAGCGCGATGAAAGAGACGTAACTCCCTTTCGATTTTATTACAAAGACAGGGCGATGCCTCCCCCAGTATGGAAGCACTTTACCCGAGCATTAAAAAGGGAGACACGATTGAGCGATTACGCTTCGCACGTTTTGCATTTGCATAATTTCGTATGTTCTACTCTGATTGAAATCTCGCACGAGGTCGTTTCCCAGAACAATAACTTTCGAAAGATCGGCACAGATATGCAACATATCGCGCGAGAGTATCAGTGCAGTCGCTGGATCCCTTGGTTAGTGCCCGCAAATCATTATCTTTAATTCATCGTCAAAAACCCACGTCAGGTAGTAATTACGATCGCACATACGTGCGTGCACATGCGGTGTTGTGGCACGTGCGTCAGTCGGACGGGCGCCAGCACGTGCAACGCCGAACGCCGAAACGGGGTCCACGAAGAAGGCACGAAGCAGATTGTGCGTTCACTTTCGTGAATGTGTATAATCCCGTCTTCTCCTTTATTAAAATATTAATGAGTTTTACTTTTCTGGAATTAATGATAATGAAAATTCTCCGCTAAATATAACTTGGACTAATAATTTTAACATCCACCTGTGCGAAGATCTCGGTCTCCTTTCTCCTTTTTCTCTCGGAAAGTTAAAAATAATGGAAGTAACATCTCGCTACATTCAGGATGAATATTATTTAGAATTATTATAATAAGAGCACGCGCGCACTTGGCGTGTATTCATTTATAAATTTTATTCTTCGACACAACGACTTTCGATAATCAGATTCTCCCGATAAACACGGAGTGTGTCTCTCAATGGACCTTCAGACCCCGAGAGAGCTTTACTTACCGAGTGTGTGGCACTCGATGATAAAACTCCCCGAGAGAGTGGACACCTCGCCTTAGCCTGGAGGTCCGACTGGACGGGATGGAAATATTTGACTCTTGCCCTCTCAAATACACGCACGGAGAAAGATGAACTCTTCCGTGCGCGAGCGAGCGAACCGTGAGCGCACGCACGCATGCACATACGCACGTACACACGCACGCATGCACTCACGTTCGAGTATGTACCTGCGCGGGTCGCACGTGTTGTATGCCGGTGTCGCTCGGGCTTGACTTATGTGTGCAGCAGCTGCAGCACCGCAGTGTCATTGACATCGGCGGCGCACACCAGTTTCCACGTCGCGCTCACTCACGCAGCCAACCAGCCAGTCAGCCAACCAACCAACCAACCTACCTACCTACCTACCTACCCACCACCATCACCAGACTCTTGTCCTCCTACCGATCGTACATTACACGCGAGGACGATTATAGCCTCGGCACGCTAACCGGCTGGCTGATGTTCGCTGTTCGCGCTCGCGCGCGATGATCCTCCCGCCCTTTCTCTCCTCGTTCTTTTAAACTCACTTCACAAATTCGCTTTGGACTATCTTAACCCGTAAGTACTCGGGTGGGGGTCAAACTGATCCAGACATGAATGCGAATGACAATATTACTAAAAGAGTCTTAAATATCTATAGAGTCTTAAAAATATAGATTTCTTTTAATTTTTAATACTTGAAAATTACACAGACCTACAAAAAAATACCCTTTGCTGGGGTAGAGACTCAGCTATTCTTATGTATTTTGAGTCGCTGCTCTCCACCCCAGCATAGCTTTTTTTTTGTGGGCCTGTGTTATTATTTTATCTTTTAAACATATCTTAATAAACTGACTATTTATAAATAAAAAATTTTGTTTGGACATAAAATATAAATGATTAAAATGTGGATCGAATTGAGACTTCGCGAGCACTTTAAAGTTGAGAGTTTTCTTCAAAAGTCTCGATCTTTCTAAATTATACACATTTATTATAAATAAATGGCGATTTCTCTCTCTCTCTCTCTCTCTCTCTCTCTCTCATAGATACCCTGATCTTGAAATTATAATGGTTCAATATTTAACGTCATATTACGAAGTTCGTGATACGAGAAAAAGATTCTTCTCTCAATTGTTTTCTTTCTTTTTTCTTTCTCTTATCATTTATCTTCCGTCTACTTTATCAGTTATGTCGTCTGAGGGAGTTGCACGTCCTGCTGGTCGAATTAAGGGACCCCCACGTATGAGTGTGGGTGACACAAGTTCTTTTCCAGGCGGCTTGGATGGCGATGATTTATACTGCCGCATCCGGGTTGTACTTTGTACTTTTTACAACACCGACTCAAGCTGTCTTCCGAACAAATGAGAAATTCCGTTCGAATTGAAAACGGCACAACGTTGTATTCGGCAAAAACAGAGCATCGAAAAGTTTAAATTGAGATTTTATGTTGCAACAATCACATTCAACTTCTCTTCGAAAAATCACATTTAATAAATCACATTTAAATATATAATAAAATAAATTTTTGGATTGTTCTCTAGATGTGTTCTAAATTCATTTGCATAAAATTCAAGTCTTTCTTCGTTCTTATAACAAGAATCGTTAAAGATTCAATTGTTACAACAATAGCGAAGATGAGGAGAGTAATTAGGGGCGCCAAAATTTTCTGAGGCTGACTTGATGAAATGAGTCAAGGCGAATACCAAGGACACGGTAGGAAATACGCGGGATGATAATTTTGTTTAGTATGGAAATTGCGGGAACATCGCGAATGTAATTTTGGAGGGATGACGCGCAGCGAGAGATGATGAGAGCGACAAGGATAACTTTGGATGATTCATACCGAATAATTATCCGAAGAACGAGAATAGATTACAGTTCGTCTTTTAATATCTTCTTTTTTAGAAATATTAATTTCTGAATTAATAATAAATAAAAGCGATTTGAAACATCAGAGTTTAAGAAATATGAGTTTTAGACAAGTAAGATTTTAATATATAATGAGAAGAAAGACAATGATACCACAATGGAATATGAGTCATTTGTCAAACACCAGCCAGATTCTAACTCGGGCCTCTTTCTCCAGGAGATCGTTCCGACTTTAGGATTCCATGCATCTCGCGCGCATGGACTTCCATGACAAGCTCGCGCGCACGGACAAGCTTTCCGAGACTTACAGGCGATCATTTTTCAAGCGTTCTTCCAGTTGCCTCTCTCGCTTTCTTCCTCGCACTTGGCAGAGTTAGTCACGTCTAGTCACCTTCTGCCAGTCCGGGGTGCCTTCCTTTGGTCGTTCCTTTCTCCTTTCGTCTCGCGCCTGAGCTGACTTCGCATCTCCGGTCGAGCTGCCGTTCCTGTTATTCTTATTTCTGCGCGGACTCTCTCCCTCTGTCTCTATCCTTTTTCTTCTTCCAACCTTGCTCCTGTTTCGTCTTTTCCTATCCTATGCTGCACCTCGCTCTCTTCTGCCCATCGTCGGAGTCTATTCCCATTCGCCGAGCGCGATACTGCCGCCGTAGTGCTGCCGGAACTGGTCCATCGAGGAAAGATGCTTCGGGAAGGCAGGTCGAATCGAAGAACCGCGACTTTAATCTCGTTGCCAGTGCACATTCCGGATTCCGACGACTCTTACTCCATTGACGAGGTCACCATATCGAATGTCGAATGATAAAGATTTCCGAGTCGCGATTTGCATAGCCTTTCCTCGCGTTCTGAGATAAGTAAATGTCTTCGGCACCTGCTTCTTCTACCTTCGACAGTATTCTACAGTACAGTATTCTACACGGTGTTGCATCATAAATTTTCACTTGGATTGCATGACGCAATTTCTAGAAATACGCGTTCATGCGTGCGTTTTATACTAATAGAAAATTAATAGGAAAATCTGGATGGATTGATTGGAATTCTGATTGAAAATTGATGACTCAGAATTTTTTGGTTAAATCTATTAGAATTCTAGTTGAGATAATCGGAATTTTAATTGATATAATCGGAATCTTTTGATTCGTCCAGAAAATTTTCAATCAGACATTTTCCTCATTGTAAGAATCGTTCAAACACGCTACTTATAAGTTTAATTAAAAAACTTGCATTTGTGCGCGAAAATATAAAGGATGGAACAAAATTTCCGTGAAATACTCTTGACACGGAACGAGACGATCGATTCATTTGGAAATTACGAAACCGGTTTGGCACCTTTTCTTGCTGAGAGAGTTATTGAATCGTCGAATGTACCGATGCATTGTTAACCAGACCAAATGGCAGTCCTTTGTCCCAGATGAATACATTTTACCTGTGCACGGATCATCATTGGCACTGACAATAAATTCGAGAACCTCTCTGTACATTGCCATCAAAACAGTCACTGAGCGGGCGAAGTTACTTCCAACCAATGAAGATAATTCAATGAGGATATTTCTCTATATACTTTCAAATTAAATAATTTCGTTGAAAAATACATTAACGTTTTTATTTGGGATCATAATCTTATTTTGGATTACGTAAAACTTGTATAAAATATAATAGTTTCTCAGTAATGTTCTCGATTTAAGTAATCTATAAGATGCTGCAAGTTAATCTTTCTTGTCCAACATTTTTTTCATTGCTTTTCTAGTTTATTTTCCAATTAATTCACAGATGTCTTTCAAAGAATTCTTAGACTCCAAAAATCTGAAAAAATTCTAATATATTTTTAAAATTCAAGAATACGATTTTATATGGATATGACCAAACGTTTTTTTGTACCTGTTCGAACGTGAGGCAGAATAATTTAAAATTGGAAATTTGTCTGGGTCTTTGAAGTCTTCTCTCGGTTGGATCTATTTAATCCTCATGGAGGATTAAGTAGACGTTTTCTTGAAAGTTCAGATTTTATTTCGGAAGGGTGAAGACGGCCCTGGTACCACAATCAGCTGGTCCAGTCCCAACACTGTTGCCAGACGTATCTTTCCGCCGTCGGAGGCTGTCCCATGCCTTTTTTGCTTTATCCCAAGTCTTCTATATTCGCATCTACAGAAGTGCGTGCGCCGACACGCACGAACACGTTCGAGCACGCTGGCACATGCACGCAGTCGTGTACATAAATGGTCGTCGTATCTCGCTCCATCTTCCTTTATATATATATATATATATATATATATATATATATATATAATACACACATATACATATATCCTACTCGGCGAACTCTTCTGAGAACGATTTTTGCGTGATTATCGTGAATTCTACTTAAGCTATTTATTTAGCTTTCAGTATATTGTCATTTATCATACGTTATAAATGCGTTTATAAATTCACGAATGACACGTACACGTTTGGTATTGAAAGGAATAATGCAATTGCTGGATATGTATAGTCCACAAATTCAATATCTTCATTTTTGTATTGAGAGGTCGAAGCTAAGATGCTTGCGCCAATTTCTTACGGATTCTTTTTCCACTTTTTTTTTCTTTAGACGGATGCGAAACAATTAAAAAATACGAACAAATAAAAAAAAATGAGATGGAATGTACGCTTGTTCTAATCTTCTGAGAAAATCCTTGAGAATTAAAAATTCTGATTCGTTATGATGCAAAGAATTGCAAAGAAAAGCGCTGTTTTACGCCAGAGAAACTCTATAGAAAGAGAAGTCGCGGCGCGCAACAGTCCTCGCAGAAGTTTCAAAGTGATTCTCATAACCCGTGTCAATGTGTGCGTGCATGCTTCTGACTTCCTGTCGGAGGATTATTGGCGTGAAATAAAGATTGCACTCCGCACGCTCGTGCGTGCGGAGAAGGAACGTATGATGCGTGGGATAAGAATGTGATACTTGCGTACATCTCTATATCTGTCCGCAGAGAAGATTACGGATCACTTTTTTTTTTAATCTGCTACCCAAGCTTATCTTTCTGTTATTATTTAAGTAACTCGTGACGATCGTATACTACCTACCAATTTTATATACTTATTTTTTTCTTACGTCCAATATAATTTTAAGTAATTTTATACGGACATCAAATCAGACATTCTTAAGCGAATTTTTAACATTCTTTAACCCGAAAGTAGTCGTTTTAATCCGAAAGTTTTTTTTTTTTTTTTTTTTTTTTTTTATGTAAATGATCATCTGGGATATTTTTACATCTCAATTAAAATCTATATTATTAACATTTTATTAATTATTTTCCTATTTATTAGTATTTAAGAATATTATGAATTTAATCATAAATTTTTTGGAAAAGTCAGTAAAAACTAAACAAATATTAAACGGAATAAGCACGTTAAATTATTTATTATGATATTTTTAAAAAAGAGATTTTAAAATAAAAATTGTAATATTCTTTTTTATTGGGAGTTTTCGAATTGTATATTTAAAGATTTATAAAAAATATTAAAATAAAAATATTAAAAACTATATTAAACAATACAAAAAGAAACAATACTTTACAATAATTCATATTTTTTCGCCATTGAGGTGTAAAAATCCTTGGTGAACTATAATTTCCAGGTTAACGTTACCTGTACAGGCTTATTTAATAAAATTTCGACTAAGTTATTATGATATTTCATCGATTTGTGGAAGTTTTTAACTACTTTCCGTGACATGATTCGCCCATTTAATTCATCGCTAATAACTTTGCGACGGCGGAACCGGATAAAACCCGTCCGACTTGCGGTCGCGTCTCTTTTTTTTTTCGCTATTTTAAGCACGTTACTTTCACGTGGAAGAGACTTTTAAGCCGTTCGCGTCCGTTTATGCAACGCCCCGTCGGCTCTTCACGGTCGTGATACTCGGTAAACGACCACACTGTAGTCGATGCTTTACGTAGAAATAGTACAAGGGAATTATTGGCTATTTCAATGTTTTATAGAAAATACCGATATTATTTATTTCCCACGGAAAAACCACTGCTTGGTTCTAATATTACGTGAAAAACAAAAGATCTATTTTCTGCTAATCATCGAACATGATATTTTCGAAAATAAAAAAGTTCTTTCGTTCAATGTAATGATAAAAATTTTCGAAAGTTATCTTGAAAAATGTCGTATCTGCCGGACCGACAGCTTCAAATAGCAGCGATTATCTGACAGTTATGAGTTATGAGTATTTTACGAGAAATTTATGTTTCTCCGATAAGAAATATCTTGAAAAAGGTCGTCGCTTCTTTAGGAACGCTTCTCAGTTTATGATTGCGACGCAAATGTTTTATGAGTTGTTTATTACGTAACACTTGGTCGCGAAACAGTCATAAAGCTTCGGTATAATATTAGTTGATAATACGCTTAGAGTACAACAAACTGCAGATTGAATGTGATACAATGGTGTATAGCGATGACGATACTTTTCCCGCGTCCGATCGATTGTAGAAGTACAAAGCCTTTTGCCGCTAGGTGAAATAGCTGAACTCTTTGTATAGGCACGTTTGATCGTCTATGAGTTTGAGTTGAACTATAGAAAACCAAATATTGATTTGATTATTAATTTCTTTTTATTATCTAATATATGAAAAATACAGAAATACCTTGTTTCAATTTTCGTTTTCTATGATATATGTATAAATAAGTACTATTAGAAATTAAAAAATAAAAATATTATATTTCAGTACTGTGAATGTATTAGTCAAAATAAACATTTCTTTCTGTGAATATACTAGTGAATAAACATATCATAGACGTTGACATTATCTATACAAATAAAATTATTCTTCTTATTATAGCCTTCTCATGATATTCTTAACTTATCAATTTCAAGATTAAATTATTTATTCAAGATTTGATTAATATTTGTACTAATTCGGTTTATTCTGTTCATTTTAATACATCTGTATAAGACATCTATATATTTTTACATACTTTTTAGATACTTTTAATATATTCACATTTTATACATATATATATGTATATATATCTGAGAATTATGTCGGAACTAATTATGTCGAATCAAATATATACATAAAATTATAGTAATATTTAGAATAATTTAGAATAATTAATATCTAAAGGAATAATTATTATCCACACACATAAAATAAATGATTATGTAAGCAATAAATGAAATAAAATAATAATTTATCATCTTATACGGTGAGTGCGAAAAGTATTCGTACCAGGAAATTTTTGATAAAAAAGTCTTATTTATAGAAAATAAACATTAATTAGCAATTTTATATAATAAATATATATATATATATATTTTATATAATAAATATTTATATATTCTGTTCTAACATAAATAAACGAGCTTCGCTTGTATTTTTAATTTTAGAAGCTAAATTTCTTGACTATACGAATACTTTTTGAGCAAACAATACAATTTTTTAATTTTTGCTTATTTTTCAGATGATATATTTTCTATTTATACACATTTTTTTTGATATATATAATTTTAAGAAACATACAGTCTATTTTATTTTTTATGAATAAATTATTAATTACCCAGCAAGAAATGATCGTCAATTAAACGTTGAATGGTCGAATCAATTCGATGACTCATTTCTTGCTAGATAATATTAAAAAAAAAATTAAAAAAAAATATTTTCTGTACGAATATTTTTTGTACTCACTGTAGTTGCTCCGTCATCATTCGATACCTCCCAGATTTCCTATTCTCAGATTTCTCATTACACTTGTACAACACACAACACTCACCAAACATATTTAATTACGATTGTGCGTACTAATCACTGGAATAGGATAATCGTGCGGCATTTTACACTCCGACGTCAATTGCACTAGACATGCGCTTTACAATTGTATGTATATTGTGAAATCAAAATGCAATCGCGAAAATAATGTGAAAAAAATATGATCGATTTATTGAACACACACGAATTTCGTAAATTAATAAATACAAAAAAAAAAATAAAATCAATTGGCGAAGAATTTTAACAAACGAATTTTTGCGACCGAAAAGAAAATATTTTATAATTTCCTATTATTTCCATCTTTTGGTGAATGAATAGCGCGACTTACTTAATTTGATAGATGATGTTCCGCGTGCTTTAGTTTGGGACGTTACAATGCTTCATCGTATACACAATACTTCAAGCTTACGTTTGCTTATGTTTGAGACGTAACGCTGACGGTTACACCGTTACGTCGTGTATACAAAGTCGTGGCGCGTACACAAGGTCGCCGCGCTATCATTCGCACAGTGAGATTCGAGCCGGCACGGCGGTGTATCTCCCGACTTGCAATCGTGGCAAGTAACGGGAGATACTAAACGCCATTATTTTCTACGAACAATTAGCCTGTCTATTAACGCGTGTGCTTAATTAACTCTCGTGATTATAAATATCTTGTAATTAATAAAAAATTGTTTTTGAGTAAGCATTCTGTATAATTTTATCTTGGAACTTTTCGATCGTTAATCAAATGTTACATGTGTAAAACGAATAAATGATTGTGATAACATCTAGTTAACAAATGTATTTACAATTCAGCCTGTATCTTAGTATTTTTCGATTGCACGGCTTATTTTGTTTGTAATTTAATGAAATCCTTCGCTGTGATTTTGAAATTTTATTATTTTTATTGCATTAATTGGCGAGATTCATGTCGAATGGATGATAGATGAATAGCTAATAATTGAGTTTATGTATGTTTTCCGCATAGGTTTTTTTTTTTATAGCAATAGATAATTGTAGTATGCACGTCATGTGTGATTAACGTTGGGAATGTCGTGCAAAGAACTACGCGATTATCCTATTTCAGTAATTAGTATGCGCAAACGTAATTAAATGTGTTCCGCGAGTGTTGTGTAATGTGAGTGATGAAGAAGAGAAAATCTGGAAGACATCGAGTGAGCAGCGGAGCAACTATAAGGTGAGTAAATTATTATTAGGTTACTTCATTCGTTGTTTGCGTAATCATTTATAATTATTTTATGTGGGCAGCAATTATTTCTTTAGATATCAATTATTCTAAATATTATAAATTATGTATATTTTGATATAATTTCAACCGCTGTTAAATATTCGCTGTGCATCGTATCTATATGTGTGAGTGACGTTATTTTATTTGGTTAGAAAGAATAAATCTGCGTGAAAAGAATATTAAATTTATGACGACTTTTATGTCATACTTTTTTACGTTAAATAAATAACTAGCCTTATTAGAATATAAAAGTTTTACCATTTCTTCATAATTTTATCTCATGGTTGATAAAAGAAAGTTAGATATTTTTATATTCTACATATTTACAAAAAATAAAGATAAATATGTTTTAAAAGCAGTAGGGAATAATTTAATTTTTGTTGTTTTCTTTTTCTCATATATTTTGGTTAATATGCTTCCAAGATTAAATATTATGAAATAAATATTTACAGATTTCCTGATACGCAATTGACAAACATAAAATATTTTACTGTCAGACAGTAAGATTTCATATAATTTATTTATTTAGGACACTAAACACATGAGATTATATTTACTTTTATAACAAACAAACAAATTTTTATAATAAATAATATTTTTAATTTAATTTTTCATAGAATATATAACTTTTTCATAGTCCGTTCTTATTGATAATTTAAATTTATATTTTCTTTAAAGATATTTAATAATCACTATCTTACTGCGTGTATATCATGAAATATTTTGTATACATTAGTGATGTCAGATTTCTTGAAAGTAATCTAGTTGATTTCTAAAGATATAATTGATGATGAAATGATGATACTTCGTATCTCATATATTTTATATCGTATTTCGATTTTTCGGATATTTATGTAACGATAAATAAACACAGGTCGAAGGCAATCCAAAGAATGTCAAATCAAGACTAAATAATAATTAATGTTCAACATTGCTCCGAAGTAAGTCTGAAGCAAGCGTTGGAAAATTTAGATCTTCGACAAATATTAGCTCATGACGATCAGCGTTCCTCTCTGATTGCGTAGCATCTCATCTTTGGACGACGATGAAAGATGGAATCGTCGAAGAAAGTACGTACACGCTCAAACGCGCGGCGTTCAAATTTCGGAAGCAGGTGGTTAAAGCGTTTGAACCGGTAAAGCGAACCCGGCTTCCTTTTTACCTTCGGGCGCAGTGTGACTACTCGACCACGAACGATCGGCACAAAGGCTTCTGACCGTGGTTTATTCCACCGAGCGACTGATTATCGTCTTAAAGACGGGTTTCTCACATGAAGAAAATCGACGGTCTTAGCTTCTTTGATTATAGGTCGGGTAAAATAGTTGCAATAAGTCACGAACGGAAATATGAGTTTTTTTAATTACATGATAAATTAATCGATGTAAATTGGAACGTAGAATTAGAACATGTAAAATAGTTTTTGTTGACAAAAAATACATTTTTATGCATATGAAATCTTTTTATTATAATATAATTTATATGTATATGAAATATGAATTTTTTCTTAGAGCGAATCTATATTGGAATCTTGTTTAAATTACTAAAAATCTTGTGATACATATGTATTATCTTTATTTGTCTCGATTTAACTGGTAGTAAGTATCTTATGAGTGGTGGACACATTCAGAACCGGCTTCAGAATTCAGAATGTGACACGCATAATTTACGTGTGTCATTTCAAAACTTGGCAAAGAACAAGAGTGATTATTATTTTTTTCCCTAAAAGTAGTCAAAAGAATTGACAGAATTTAATTTTATGTTTTTCATAAATCATAATGGACTTCTCAGGCGGCTAATTGCGCATCTTTGTATTTATTCAATTTATTGAATATGCATACTTATGTAAATCTTTTATACGGTTCCTTCTTTCAAGTGTCTCCTCCTTTTCTGTGAGATTGTGACGGCTCTTTTGTCCCGAGGATCCAATTTCAATAATTCAAAACGCAAGCAAGAACAAGAAAACACATCGAAGAATGTATCGGTGCGCGTCGGTTTTTCCGATCTATTGGTAGATTGATTGTTATCGGTTTTCGGGAGTTAGGCATTTTGTACGAAACGCCGGTTGGATCTCAATTAATGTCCATCTCGAAGTCAGGACCGGTCAGAACTACTCTCTCTCTCTCGGTCCTGCTTCGTTCATCGGATTATTAGTACGGTCCATTGTCCACGATTGCCGTGATAACCGGGATGGTGATCCATGATCCATCGTAGGAACACGAAGGATGATGCCTGCGCGTCCGCGGGCGGAGAGCTACGTTACACCGCGAGCGAAGGTCGACTCCTGTTGTGGGCGAGTGTGTAACCTGACGTTATCTGTTTGTCTGCACCGGTGCTCATCTGGGCGGTGCTCTGCGGTCGGGCGTCCGGATAGATGGAAGAAACGTATCGAATATTAAAATGTGCAAAACGCGAGGCACAGGATGCTGCGTAATTTCCATCCCCTCACCGCGTCCTCCCGGGGAATCGTCTGCGTGACTCCGGACGATTACGTGCCGTTTCGTACGTTTCGAGGATATAGCGTTATTTTAATCGGTGTGTTCGCCGGATGTCGCAAATCAGCGCGTTATTGGACAACGCGCCTTCGGGGATATATATCTTTTCACCTTTGAGATAAATCGGTACGTCGTCATTGTATTACACGGGAATACATGTAATACACGGGGATTCGGCTCATCGGCTCACCCTGGTTCCTTGCCTTCGTACACGTTATCGTCGTCAATGTAGCAACCTTGTCACGCAGGGATATTAAATAATTAAATACATTAACCGGTCGATCGTGTTTGCGCCAAGTTCGCGCGGTCTTCTGTCTTGTTTGGCATATCTTGCATGCTAATATATCTTGCATGATCGCTATTGATTAATGAATGTTGAACGCGTGTTTGGCGATATGTCTTGTCGACTACATTTTTTTATAAGGAGAGAAATTGTGACATACATAATTTTTGAAAGAAGAACAAAATTATTTAAACTTGTTAACCTTTAAGTAGATAGGTGGGGCCACTCCATGCATAATTATCTTAAAAATCTTGGTCTGAGAAAAGAGCTTAAAAAATATTGCCCAGAAATCTTAACGTTAATTATTTTTACATTCTGATAAGAGTATAAATTATGTAAATTTAATTTTATTGGTATTATTAAGAAATATAACTACAAGGATAAAATTTGTTTGGAAAAATTTGAGCATCCTATCTACTCTTAAAGGTTAATCTTTTTTAAATGATTATTCCATACTTTACATATTGCTAAAGAGAAATCAATTTGCTATACTTATATAAAGTTAATAGATTATCCTAGTCTGACTGTAACAAGACATCATACAGGTAGAAATGCATGAAATTAGTGACGTGCATCGTCAATTCCGCGCACGGATATTACCGCGATTATGTAAGTAGACACGTTGATATTAGAGATCGAAAGTTCCTTGTCGTGGGTCAGTGAGAGAAAAGTCATTGATACCTTTCACCACAGTCGTTGACACACTCGTCCGCGATGGCCAGTGGCGCGCTTCTCGAGCAAATATTACGTATAAGTGCTGTTTGCCGTTTCACATAATCGGAATAGACGCAATGATCGTATTTAAGTGTCTCTCGATAATTCACCTTGCACTCATTTTAATTTACTTTAGGATGTAAAAATTTTTGAAAGTTATTTTTATAGGTTTATTAAATAGAATGAAGTAACAGCGATGTTTTCCACTTTGCTAGGTTAAAATAGATTCTCTTTGCTGTATGTAATTCTTCCCTCTACATAGAAGTGTGTAGAAAGAAGAATTGCTCTCTTTTGCCCTCAGGAATTATTTTTACCGATATCATCCATAGGAGTTCATTACTCCTAGAGGTTTCAATAATGTTGCATCAAGTCTGTAATTGCCATTACGCCTTTGTGCTAAGCAAAGAGAGCCGAGCTAAGCCTATAGCTCTCTTAATGACCGGTTGTTTAAAAATAAAAACGTGCCGAAGGTCATTGACATCGAAGTGTGACGAATCCGTGAACGCGGCGAACGACCAACCTTGGACGCTGACAAAGTGTGAGAAAGCAGTTGGAGTTCGTCGATCTTGGAGAATCGCGCGGCTTCGTTAACCCTGACTAACGAAGTGATTGTGACATCTTCAGCTGTACGCTGGGGTACGCAACACCCCCGGCTAAGAGATCTCCATGAATTCGGAAAACTGTTTGAGAAATATAAAGTCTCCCTTATAAAATAATGGTTCGTCAATCGCGTTTAATTAAAGAGACTCAAATAATTAGTAATCGTTATTTAATAATAAAGTTTACAACGACTGTATAAAGTATAAAGTTAGATTATAAGGAGATTATAATAAGTATCGATCGTACAATTTTATTATAGAGAGACGCGAATGCGAATTGGCTATCGCGAGGTGCATAATGCAGTCTACGTAATATTTATTCGAAATTAATGAACGCGGCTTTCGTTAAGATTTCGCGCGGTAGTCAGAAACAGGTGAGTCTTCGTTCCGGCTGACATTGTTGATGTACGCCCTTTGAATCGTGCAATCATTCAAGATTCAATGCCTGTAATTCACGGAGCCGAGACGTGTGAGCGCTTAATGTTAAGCTATGCTAATGGAATGCGTTTCGAGCTTCCTACACTGTCGGCGCGGCGGCGAGGAGAAATATCGCCGTATTATGCGTATATATTTCGCATACTGCGTTCTGTTCGCGGACGCGAATGCAGGTTAAAATCACCGGAGTCGGCTGTCAGGTTCGCTATGAAAAGTGCTGGTAACCGATGTCGGAAGATTAACTGCCCGTTCGTGATAAATTTAATGACCGCACTTAACCAGACTTCTTGTGTTCGTATTTAGTATTATTACCTATCAAAACGTTATTCTCGTATTTTTACGCAAATGCTGCCAGTGGCCTTTTTTTTGCTACATACACACGCATAATTGCATTGCGTTTTTATTAAAAAAAAAAATATAGTTTTACTGTCAAGTTAATTCTCCGTCTGCAATCATACTTTTACTTTTTTCGCCTGCAATCTGAACCTTTTAACTGAAATGTTAAAACCTTTATTTAGTAAAAATTGAAATTTGAGCAAAAATTAATAAAAACTGGAAATCTGTTTAAAAATGTATAACTTAGCAATAATGAAACTGGAAACTTTGCCCTCTTTAATTTCGGAGAAATTTGATAATGAAATTTTGTTTGTGCCAAAAAAGATCCAGATTGTAGATGGAGGGCTAACGGTGCACTGAGAAAAATGCCTGATTGAATTAAATAGTAATTCTGGTGGAAAATGGACGAAGTCTACAAGAATTCTAGTTGAGATAACTAGAATTCTGATTGACATTATTCTAAAAATAAGAATTCTAGATTTTAGAAATATTACATCAACCAGAATTCCGATTATCTCAATTAAAATTATCTCAATTAAAATAAATTTAATCAGAAAATTTTAATTCGTCCATTTTCAACCAGAAATTTTTTTCAGTACGATTGATTTCGAGAAATCTCTTCGTCGTTGATATTGTTAGGGTTAACGAACGGAAATGGCATAATGCAGAGTGAATTTTCTCTGTTCCTTATGCATAGATCAGTATAGAATTAATTACATATTGTGGGTGGGGAGGGGGGGGGGAGAGAAGACGGATTATTGTAAGCGGATTTGTCATGATGGATTGTAAGTATCGACGCGAAACCATAATGACGTTCGATTAGCATTGTTGTTACTTGGTGAGTGAAACGCCACGTCTAAGCGATACAATCGATCAGCGTTGCACAAGGGTTGGCTATTAGTAAGTAGTACTATATACATCTGCGTTACCTAAACGCGGTCATCGACCGAGTTCTTTGCAAAGAAATGATGTTGCTAGAACGAGATCTCTACGCATGTTTTAAATTAGTACAGTTCAATTATAGTACGGACGAATAGAAGCAGATGATATATTTATATTACGGCGAGAACTTTCGCAATTAATCTCTATTTAAACCGATCGCGCGCGGATGCGAAACACTTGCATAACGCAAATAACGCTTATGCGTACTCTAGATTTGTCAATAATTCGACATATCCGAGTCGCGATCTGCCTTTTGGCGAGCTTTCGGCTCTCGTAATGAGATTACGGGAGAGCTTTGGCACGTGATACGAAATTAGGTAACGATGCATCGAGTAAGCTTCTAATGATACACTAGCTGATATATAATTTAGAAACTGTATCAAGTAGTAGTTTTATTCGTGATGGCAAATCGAGATAATAGGAAAGCCACGAAGAGCTTCCAGAACGTGGTAAACGGGTGGAAAATAAATCCTCTGCTCGTGGCAGAGCGCGATGATCGCCACCTTGAGCGCGTAATTCCTCACGCGCGAGTCACGGGGGATTAAATCCCCGAGTGATAAACGGCAAAGTTCCCCTCGATCGCGGCTAACAACAGATTTCGTTAAACCGATCCCTTTCCCCTTTCGTTTCTCTTGACCAGAGTGCAATTACGATCCGGACTGCCTGCTCTCGCATCCTCTGGCGAGAGCAATCTCGGCGGCACGACCGGTGCCCGGGGCACGACAACCTGAATCGCGGGGCCTCCCGATAAAAAGCGGATATCGTTCCATAAATCATTCATCGGCAGTGTATTAGGTGCACACCGCGTGCGCACGGGCTCATGCATAAGTATGAGCGAACGGAGGGCGTGCGGACTCTCGTTCGATTCTTTCTCTTCTCTCTAACCGAGCCGCTTTTTCCAACGATGATTTTTCGGATCTCCGAGTGAAAGTAACGACTGCTTAGTGCGGAATTCCCTCGGGACGACGATGATGACGACGAGGACGATGGGTGGGTAACGCGATATATATTTGCGCTGGTCGATTTGCCGAGGCGGTGGTCGCGAGAAGACGCGTCTCGTAAACTCCCCTTTCTTACCGCGACCGCTTATTTACGCGCTACGTTATCTCGCGAAGGTGGATTTCCATTACTGCACGGCGGAGGCAACGCTGGGGCAGTTAAGGAAATTATTTTTAACGCTCGGTTGTCGCTCGGTCGCGCATTCTATTATCCCGCACCAACAAAGTAGCAATTTTAGCATCGAGTTACTGAGTCTTAATTTACCGTTCGAAAGTTATATGGTTAAAGGGCCGTCTACAATGGAAACTGTAAGTTGTAAAGCTGTTGACCAGTCACAATCGAATGTGAGGAGAATAATTGATTGGTCGATTTTTTATAGCTTACTATTTTTATTGTAGATGGCCCTTTAAGCCCATGGCATATAAAAACATAAACAAAAAAATAAATACTGTACACAAGTTATAATTACTTGTTTCAAGCATTTTAAAGGTTTATATATTTATCGCAAATTTATCATAAGTCTATTACAAGCATCAAATTTATTTAAAATATTATTAATTATTTATTCTGAATCTTAGTGAGTTTAATACTTGAATCAAGATTATTAAATCAAGATTTATTAAAATAAATTCGATTTGTTTATAATATAATAAAGTTACTTCTTCGATCAATTTTATAATATTCTTCAAAAGAAAATATATTCTTGTTTTTAATATAATAATGAGTTTTTATGACCC
>Ga0157364_1001351_pt1 | contig 20621 bp, 7 predicted proteins | sample AttsexASBM2_FD_111476 | JGI IMG/M metagenome (GOLD analysis project Ga0157364, IMG submission 111476) | Fungus gardens microbial communities from leaf cutter ant in Ribeirão Preto, State of São Paulo, Brazil - Atta sexdens ASBM2 | ecosystem: Host-associated > Fungi > Mycelium > Unclassified ...
GTGTATATAGTATGCAGTATTTTAAGCAGATGATTCATTAAAATACCGATTTGATGAAAATATTTACAGTCACATATCCATAAATTTTGAGATGCAAGGATAGATACAATACGGTAACCGACACAATTTAACAAACGAGATATAGTGAGCCGTCGCAGCCTGTCGCCCGGAGGAATGCGCTCATTCGAACCGGTGGTTTATCTATCATGCAGCTGCAGTCATAACCTTCATCATCGTCGCCTTGGAAGCTCAAACGCTGGAAAATCCGCCAGCGGATACATATAGCTCTGTTAATCTCCCTTCGCTTGGAAGTGGGTCGGAAAACAATGGAATCCGTCGCTTCCATCTCTTGATGGAATCCGTCGCTTTTGTATGTGGAGGTTGTCTTCCTAATTCTCTTCCTTTACTTCTTTCCACCTCCTCGGCTTTTCCTCTCGAATCCGCCATTCATTCACTTGACTGTTCTATCTCGCCAACTTTGCTCGAGTGGCGATGTAGAATGCGAATAGATACGCGCTAGTTGAAGTCACGCGAATGATCCATGAGGTGTTACCGCGAGTAACGTGGTTCTTATCGATGATCGTGTTTTTCACGTTTGCTGAAGCGATAATTATCACGTCGAGTGACGTCTATAGATATTCATATATGAATTATGTCTAAGAAAGAATATACGTATCATTGTAAAGATAAATCACCAACATCTCTTACTTACAGATGGATAAATCGATATAAAAAAACAAATGTTAGAAATTTTTATTTTAAGCTTTATTTTTTATGATTTGTTGTTGATATTTAATTTATACTGATATTTAATTTTTTTAATTTCTAATTTATGCAAAATAAATTGTGTTTATTGTACTATACTTATTAAAATATATTTTTAAAAAATAAATTTTTAGAAAAACATATTTTTTTCGATGTGCGTAGAGTAATTTTATGTAGGTAAATTTTTAATGAAGGATAACGATCGAAATTGTTCTCATTTCTCACGTACGCTATAGCATGCTAGTGTTTAATTTAACAAGCGAACGTGCTTCTTGAGCACGGATGATATTTATATTTCGAATTTAAAGCCTCGATAATTCTCTTTGTCTTTCAAATTAAATAAACGTACTTTAAATATTGTGCAAGTGCTTAATTTTTAAGTAAACTAGAAAAAGTAACTCGGGGAAAGACATACACGTGAATGTTCTCCAGATAATATTTTCCCACTTTCTTCTTTTGTATTCTCCGTTATTAAAATCCGTTATTAAAATAAGAGACGAATTAAATTTTCCATTAAACTTTTAACTGCACATAGTTGAGTATAAATTAATACGTTCTACGTGTAATAAATTATCTGGTGCGAGTTACACGTACGTACACACATTCGACATGGACCTTGTTAGTTATTTAATTATACTAGATGCTGAGATGTGTTTAATTATACAATCATATAATAAATTACGCATCGTGTCCCTTGTTTCGAATTAAATTTTTATGCATTACCACGCGCGCGATTTTTCCGGCCACATGAAGGATTTACAATTTTAACAATTTCATGGGCGCTTTTCACAATTGATTAAACTACGCAACAGTGCCTCCCACAAAAGCGCGAATTGCATTTGAAGCGTTATTAAATCCTCTTAACCGTTTCGCAAGTTGAACTAGGAGAATTGCATTTGTTATCTACCACGACTCAGAGATCGTACTTCGGATTCATCATGACTCGATAGTTCAACCACAGATTGGAAAGCAGTTACGTGGTTTCCCGCGCTAGATTAATATCGTTATCGACAGTGAAATATCTCGGTGATGCAGCAACCTACATTCTTACGAGAATTCGACAAGGATTTTGAATTTACACAGAAAGAACGATTTGGTTAAAGTATCTAAAAATTTAGCTAGAAAATAATATTAAAATAAATTTAACTGAACCATCATATTTAATGTAAGAAACTCGAAGCACGATGAACAACTGTAAAAAATTTAGACGATCAGATTGAGCATTCTATAATATTTTGATAGACTAAAAAAATTATTTTCTGTATTTAGCTAATTTTTTTAATATTTCGGCATACAAAATCATTCTTTCTATGTACGCAAAATATTTGGCAAATTCTGATTATTCTCGTCTAATTTTGTAAAATGATTTTAATTATTTTTTTAAATGAACGAATTGAGGAATTATGTGAAGCAGATTATTTGATATTATTACTATTCAAATTAACATAATTTATGTTAAATGTAGCGTTTTTATATATATTAAGTGTAGTAAAAAGAAATCCATTATTTTTGCATGAATTTGAATGGAAAAATAATAGATTTCTTTTTACTACACCTAATATATATATATATATATATATATATGTAGATAGATATGTAGAAAATCTAACTAATTGTAAGTGAACACTTTGAGCAATTCGGTACCTCTTTGCGTTTTAAAAGTACATGCTCAAAATGTCAAATGCCTTTCAAGTTTCTCTAATAAAAACCTGTATATTTGTATGTACATACGTCTGTGTCACTATTTATATTACAAATAAATGATCAAGCTGTGCTTTCAAGCATCACAGAAATGTCAGGAGGTACGAAGTGCGATATTAAAAAGTGCACCGCGTTCAAATCCGCCGTGTAAATGTCAAAAAGCCACCGTGAGAGTATCACATCGAACATCACACTTGCTACGAGGTAATAAAAAGTTCTCAAGCCGGCCCTTTAGAGTTTCAAAAATCAGTCAGGTTACATTATAAGATAGACAAGAAAAAAAAGAGAAAAAATTAAAATTAAAATTTTAAAGCACAAAAAAAAACACCGCATTATATCATTTTTTTAAAAAAGGTATCTTTAACATAATTTTATATGGAAATTTAGGAAATTACGAATTGATTAAATTAGAGCTTTTATTTATGCTTGTTGCTAAAAACAGCAAATCATTCAATTATTTATTTTGAGATACAATGTGGCGATCCTTTCGGCTTGCTAACTATAGTATTCTATTATAACAAACGAAAATGCCTTAAATGTAATCAGTTGTGTTCGTAGAACTTACCCTTCGTGAGAGAGTGGCGATTGTGTGCAGAACTGGACCTTTGGTTAGTTTCCTCAGGAGCGGCTCCAGCTGCAAAATAAATTGTTTCACGTAAAACAATTCACTCCACTGTACCGAAGTTAGTTATTGAATATGCGAGTTATGGCAGTGAATAAAAATTTAATTAAAAGCGGTAGTCATCTGGCGACATACGGTTTCGAATGCTTCGAGCACCTTGCGTCGCGGCGGTATTAGTATTTTAGTAGCCGCATCAATTCCTTGCAGTGAAACTGGAGGGCAGGGGATTTAATTAAAGTTACTATTTTGGATTATATTATCTAAATTCATCATCTGACTTTAGGATTATTAATTAAGCGCACTTTAGATATTCTATAATTTACGTCAGAATTCAAGATAGAATTCTATTTATAATTTTATATGATGTACATTGTATTATAATACATATGAATTATAGATTGTTAGTTGATTTAATTTTGCTTATAACCAATTAAACTATGATGTAGAATAATTCATAAGTTTGCAATTAATTTCGCAATATCTCAATATTTAAAATTGGATATTACGTGAAAGTTAAGCAAATATTATAAAAGACAGATTCCAGAAATACTATTATTAAACGAGAAGTTATCGTTTTTAATCGCAAATAAAACCGAGATATCAATAGTAAATGAAACAAGACTTCCACAAGCACCACAAAGAAATTGTATTATATGCTAATGAGTATCGAATCGTGCAATGCATGTAGGTAAGAGCTAGGCGCAATGACAAGGAGATGCGTATCTGGTGCACAACATATATAGGGTAGATGCGGTAGTTGAACTTCGACATTTCGCAGAGAAGGTCTTTTCCTTCCATTACGTGGAGACATTCACCGACTAAATTGGGTGCAACTTGAACGCACTAGTGAAAAGGTTCAATATATAGACTCATGTCCTCTGAATGAAACATATCTCCAGCGCATCTAATTCACTTCGAGATTCGATAAAATTATATTTCATTACTTCTTTTTATCTCAAACATTACCTCAAAATCGCCAGATTTAAATTTTTAAACTTCTTAAAAATTGCTAATAAAGAATAATTTTTTAAAATTGATGTAGCAAAAGAGACACATCATTATTTTTAGCTTAATACAGCAACGATTTATCGACAATTTAAAAAAAAAATTAAATTACCTCCTGCAGTAAGCAGTAAGAAACGACGGAAAAGAGTACTTAGGCTCTAATTCCAACCGCAAGATAAGATTTTAAGTGAGAGCATAGAGAGAGAGTAGGAAGAGAATAATCTGAGTCGACGGTGAATCTCGCTTCCTATAACAGGTGTGCTTTAAAGTATCGGGCGGTGGATAATGACGCGGAACGACGGATGAGGACGCTAACGATGATAACACGAGACGTTTATGGCGAGGAGAAAGCATTTTATCGCACGTCGTCAGAGTTTACCATCGATAGTCGCTTTTATGAGGACAGCTCTCCAAATTCTCGCTAAATTCGCGCTATTAAGACGTCACTGTACAGATAATGAGAACGGAGAGGGTAAGATGCTGAACGTCGAGATAAAATCTTCGATACAACGCGCATCGCGAAAGGAAACACGAGACATTGGACGAAAAGCCGAAGTGAATCTTTTGTGATTTAAAGATGCCGGAGATATACTCAGGAAGGCATCGCCGATTTATTAGGAGTTTCGCTGTGAAAGGAAAATCTGGCTCGCTTAACAATGTTCTCTAATGTGTTTTTCGGCTCATATAAAGTACAATAACCGTCCAGTTTTACATTGACTTTTTGAAGATGCAGTCAATTATAGTATTTACATTACTGTTAATTATACTAGAAGTGAATACAAAAAATATTTTTGCATTACTTTAGAATATTTACCTATTACTTTTTCCGGATTAAAAATGAGGAATAAAATGTGAATAATAGAATTGAACAATTCAAAAGTAACAGAAGATCGTAATGCGTCAATCTTTTATTAAAAATATTGCACGAATTTCGTAATATAAAGTTATTACAAACTAATGATCGCTTGTTGTAACATAATTGAAATATTTGCGTAACGAATCTAAGAAATAATATATGTATAAATCGTGCAATAAAGTGTATTCGTCGAAGAATATTAAAAATGTGATGATTTTATTTATTTCATATGTGTTAATATTTAGACGGTTGACACGCGATGTTAATTTTCACGGGCGATGCATCATGTTCATGTGCGCGCAATCATTTGCATACCGAGGCTCGTACAGATAGTTAGCCATATCTTTGGGTGTTTTTCACATTTCTTTTTTGAATGCAATGGAGACAAATGTTAGATAATATGAAACATCACACATACTTTATAAAGTATGAAAGCATACTCACAGTATGTGCAGATTATTAGCTCGCGGATTATTATCTTCATAAATGAATCGAGATGACAATCTGACATTTAATGTTACGGAACAGATGTTTCGTACAGTCATTTGGAATCAAAATGCGACAGAAAATAAGATTTATAATTATTTCGCGATAATTACGAACAAAACGCATTTTTATTTAACATAAAATTTTTCTTTCGATTGCGTAGAAGTCTCGATTATACTTTGGACGGTATTATACGAGCAATGTTAATAAATATCCTTATTCCAAATGAACGTAATTCATTTGATTCCTACTTTCACAATTAACACATTTTGTGTATATAGTTAATAATTTAATTAATTTTTCGTACATCTTTCGATGATACGATCCGTATAAAAAATTAATCTTTGGAATTATTTATGGAATTATTATATTTATAATAAAAGGAACCTTTCTTTTTTTTTAATCTCAGCCCATTTGATTGATTCTAATCATATCTTATGTCAGATATCAATAAAAAATTCAACTCTTCTATCCGCTCTGTATTTATTTCGCAGTGGTGACGAATTGACAAAGTGTGTTTGATACTCATTTTTAAAAGTTAATCGATTACTCTATAGATAATTCAGATAATTGTATATTACATTTTCTAGATGATCTTTCCTCTCATGGTTCCGACATAGTGGGAGGCTCAGTATTTCAGCTTTGTATATTTCAAGGATATACAAAAAAAGAACGATTTTTCTAAAGTATCTAAAAATTTTTAGCTCTATCTGAATTATATATCTAGCTAAATTTTTACTTACTAGATACTTTTACTAGATACTTGAATAAAATCGTTCTTTTCATGTAAAAAATCCAACGACGGGCTAATATACCGTCGTCGTTGATTTAATTGAAAGTGAACAAATCGTAGTCGTAGAACGGTGCGTCGCATTGCTTCGAAAGTGCTTGAAATTATCAGACTAATGAACTTTTCACAAAACCCATTCGATAGAATTGTAGTTCGACGATGGTGTCATATCTTCGATGTATAGTAAGCAGAACTCTTATTGAGATGTTGCTGCATAAAGTGTTCACCATGGTCACTGTAATTCTCACGCCAAGTCCTCCGGGCACGAGATGATGCCAACCGTGTAATGTCACGCACTCCGCAATGGTACAGTTTGGCAATTACTATTGCTGTCAGTTAATTGAGGACACACTCTGTCTGTCGGCAAACGGTTCGGCCCTTAGCGGTAAGAAACGATCGATTGGCTCGGATTCGTCTCTGGAACGCTCAAAAGTTGTATTACTCTGGTCAAAGCGCTCATTTCTCTGCCTTTATTTACTAACGTCTCAATGTGTTTGATCTAACTGATTAATTTTTTGCTCGAGACGGGCTGGATCCCATTTTCTAGATTGTCAGACTCGGCAATGGATATCAACTTTTCTCTTATTAGAAGCGCTCATCACGTCTACCAGTTTCTTCGAATCGCTCGGCCACTTACCACTTCACTGTACTACTTATGTCTCACTAAAACTAATAGTTAGAGCGTATGCTTGAGTCAATTAAACGTGATATTTTTGCATAAACTAAAGATGACGGACTCGAAATGATCATTTTCTTTCATGTGAGACTTAATCCTTGTATGGCATTCATCGAGTATTTCGTATATAATCATCGACGTGGTGTTAATTCCACCGAAAATTCTATCATGAGTTTTGTAAATGTAAAATATCGCAGTATTTTTATAAATTTTATAATTCAAAAACTATCCATTTATTAAGCCTTATGTCTATGACATTTTTTGTCTATCACGTTATAAGCTATTATCTACATATATGTATACGTGATTACTAACTCATTTCACCTAGACCCAATTTTTCATATAATAATTAGCGAACTCTTTCAATCTCGATTTTTAATAAACCGATAAAAAATTGAATAAAGTATTTAGAAAAAGAGTGGAGCAATAATGCATGAGATTTAAAGATTATATCTAAAGTGAATATTAAATGAATTATTTTATTAAATCTCATAAAATATTTTATGTGCGAATGCAAGTGAAGAATATCAGTATTAAAAAGATTTTTAGAGTCTCGGTCGAAGTTTTCTAACATTTTTACGTTTCTCTCAATGCTCTTTTCCCAAGGGATTAACTCGATGTTGGAACGAGGCGAATGAATCGAAATCGCGTCACTGAGAGTGCGAATGAAGTCTTGGATAAATTTAGACACACTTGAAACTACAGCGGGAATACAAAGCGGGATAAAAGGAAATGGCCTCACGGGAATAAACGTGAGTAAGGGAGTTCTTGCATCTATATGACAAACGGGTAAATTGAACAACATGCGTTATATAATCTCGCAATTTGTCGGTTGTCGACACAAGAATCACGAATAAATTATACCGCTATCTGACTATGTCTGGCCGTGCAACGATAATCTATGTAAAAGCACTTATAGCAAGAAACTATGTTTTCAGTTGGAGATTTAAGAATTTTATTCGACTCTAAAAAATAGTATATATACAAAAACTATTTTAAATTTCCAAAATGTTTTTCCTAAAATTTTAATTATTTAATTATTATTTAATATTAAAATAGCTTTCAATATTATTTTTAAATTCATAAAAAAGAATTGTGAAGATATATAATTTAGTTTGTTTTTTTGTACGAAAGATTCATTGTTGCATATTTATGTGATAAATTAATTGTTTTCTCTATTTGTTGTTCGGAAAAATACATTTTTAAAAATTCAAAATTTCTGAGCATGTGATATTTAGTGATATCATGAATTTGAGCCCGGAATTCAGCATCTCAATTTTTAAATGGAGTCTTTTGTATTCCCGGATGAACTCAGTTTGCCTGGAGGTACTTTTCTGGATGTGCAACAATTTTTATCGTGTCTCGCAAGTTACACTCTTTTTACATCACTATATAGAGGAAAAAGTGTGCTCACCAGCAGTCATAAATTTTCAAGCATTCTCATGCAAACTAATGTTGAAAAACTAATGAAATGGTACGTGTGAAAAAATTCAGAAGATGTCAATTCAGAAGACTTAAATCCTTTTGGATAGAATAAATTTCATTAGTTTTAAAAATCTTTTTCTGTACAATTAAATAGGTTTTTTTTTGCAGAGAAGAAGTTATACGTCGATATACGTAAAACACATGAAAAAAATTTTTATTTTTAACCAAGCAGCGTTACGTGAACAGTGATCAGGAAACTCGGTTTCTTACGTTACGTAAGAAATTCACGTATAGGCAATAGAATCGATTTGCATAAATCTCTGACTATATTGTGTTAATATATTGCGAACGAGAGCAAGAATGTCAGCATATGATACAAATTAATTTTTCCTCCCTTCCTGAGGCGTGATATAGTGGCCGGATTCATTTGTAGGTCATTAGCAAGAACCGGTGATTATCTCGTCATGTTGCGTACACTCGAATGCACTTCAAGGTCCCAGGAGCAAATATCAGCAGCCGTTTAACTAGTTGGCAAATACACGCTAACGCATTTAGTACGACGATCGTCGGTGATTCGGAATTGCGTCATGTATACCTACACACATGCATACACATACTTACAACACACACAAAATGATTGATTAACGCGGAAATGCAAATCTGCATCGAAAGCGTTCAGGCTGGTTTTAATGTTCGGCAATTTATGAAGTAGCCCCCGATGCATTATTTGGTTTATAATCCATAAAAAATTGGCGAAGAATTTTTGTTAAATTACGTCTTGTACACAGAAAGAATAATTGTGGTAAAGTATCTAAAAATTTAATATTTAATCTACAGATTTAAAGATAATTTTGTTAACTATTAAAATAATTACGTAGAAACCTCAAGCATAAGTGAGCAATGCTGCAAAAAGTTTTGATATTCTAGGCTACAGTTAAGCGTTTTACATAACTAACATAAAAATGTTATTAAGTATCAAGATCCACTTTGTGATTGAATGATATTCTAGGCTACAATTAAGCGTTTTACATAACTAATATAAAAATGTTATTAAGTATCAAGATCCACTTTGTAGATCTGAATGTAGTCCTTTTCACTCATTTGAACATCACTCATTCTCGTTTATTTTTCCTTAATTCTGTCCTAATTACTTTGATGATACAATACAATTATTTTCAGATTTGTATTTAGCTAAATTTGAAGTATTTTAGCAAAACCATCATTTCCGTACCTATATAAATATCAAACAACTCTAACGTAAATTCGAAATAGCCCTAGTATCATATCATTTAGATTTTGTAATGCGTGTAAAATAATGTCAGAATTTTCTCGATGTTACGAGCATTATGATCGATCTTATTTGACAAGATTCATAATTTAATTGATAGAATGTTTCGATAAGATTAAATTTAAGTAGCGTAATTAAGTGTAATATCCTTTTACTTTTTTCTTCAAAGTAGCAACAATATCACATCAATTTAATTGGAGATATCGTGTATCGAGACAACGTAATGAAATTGTATTGGTCGGTTTATGGAATGTTCAAGAAAGTTAATTGCTATTAGATGCCGACGAAGAAATAGCAGGTGTTCGCTCTTCAAAGTGCGCCAATGACACGACGTACTACCGTACTTTGAAAAGGCGCTTAAATTGCTACAGCGCAATTCTTGAGAGAGCAACGCGTATCTTGATCGGACAATGAGAACCATCGTCATGTAACAATTAAATCGATTGATTGAATCGTTAATTGCGATTGTTCCGGTATATACTTTTCGGTTTATACTTTTTAATATAAGGGTGTAAGATAAACACGTATTTTATTCACGTTCCAATTTTCAGGATCACATTATTAAAATAAAAAAAAAATTTTACATTTGCAAGAAATACAGTTCAAGTTTTTCATCGAATATGCTATCTCAGGTAAATTAAATTTTGTAATACTTAATCCAAACGAATACATGCAATTACGTTACGTTTTTATACATTAAAATTAAAGTTTATTAAAACGCGTTAAAATTGAATTCGATAAAAGTAATAGCTTCGTTATGTTAATATTGGTATTTCCGATTGCAATTTTTTATTTAAAGTAGCTTTATCACAGGAAATCTCGTTTCCATGAAGGTAAATGCATTGTGTCTAAATAGGGAAGAAGGTTGCGATGTATTTGCAAGAAGCCAATGAGGAAGCCCAACATCAATCGTTCTCCTCCCTCGTCAAAGTAACACAGTGAGCTTTAAAAGAACGAAATTGCCATGAGGAAGAAATGAGGAGAACAGTGATGGACGAGAAGGGGGCGATGGGCTATCAAGCAATATTAATTTAACGGCTGGGTAGTCTAGCAGAAGAATAAGGCAACCTATTAGATCTGCGGGGAGAAAATAAGTTCCCGAAAAACCAAAATTTTAATCACTCGTGAACCCTCTGGCAATGTTAATACTGCAATAATCGTCTTGCCTAAAATAATACAATTCGCAGAAAAGCACATTAAATTTTCTTAAAGTGTCAAGGAAATTTTGACGTTTTCGTGAAATCGTAAAATGAAATAGAATGAAAAAGAGATGGTTTACTACTAAAACTGTGAAGTAAATGCTTTCGAATGTCATAAAGTTTACAGAATAGGAATTTTGCATTGAATTTTGCATTCGGTATTACTCGAATACCGAACTTTTCATTATGGCAATTTCAAAGAAATGCATGTTTGCGCAACGTTTCGCGTTTACGGCGGCGACGAACATAAACGCGGACTATTCTTCCTCCGGTTATATCATTTAATCAGATCGTTACTCGTTATAATATCGCGAGTATGACGAAGAGACACATCTATTATTTGGCGTGAATGTCGCAAATATTTTATCTGTAATATATGTATATGTCCGCCACTGCAGCACTATTATGTCGTGATAAATGCAATCGTAAAAGTAGGGTTATTTCTAAGACAAACAAGAAAAGAAGCTATACGCCCTCGCAATCTTTCTTATATTCTGATGAGAAAAAATCCGTCTGTTTCCGACCTGCTTTAGACTGAAATTTCACTGCGGTTTGCTTTAAAGTGGAAATTCGTATTTAAATTGCACTACTTTCTTCCGTATATTAAAATTTCATAAGAGTTGAAATGAATGTTAAGATATTCGTTTCACTATCGTATTGTATAATTAGGTATTTAATTCATATTACCGTCTTTCTTTTTTGACGAATCGTTTAACTCATAACGACTTCGAAGTTTCGAATGCAACGCTGAATTTAAAAAGACAGCACATCGGGCAAACTGACATTTATCCATGCTGAAAATGTCAGAGACAAATGTCTACAGTGATAAATGATCCACATGGTCAGACGCGTCGAGTTACGCCGAGGCGCAATTTTCAGCGCCGATTTCCAGGCAATGTCCGTTCCTTTTTTTCATTGTTCGTGCTAATTTATCGCGCGTATTAGATTTCGCGTATTTGACTGTATCTCCATGCAGCAATCTCGTCGACTTATTATCAATTTCGCGGAAATAGACGCTAGTTCAAACCTTTCACTTTCAATCTCGAGATTATTTGACATTTAAAAAAATGTAAAATGAAATGCGCAAAATGAAACGTTATAATATTATTTAATCTCTTTCCTAATAAACTTTTATACGGAATAAGGATGAAAAAAATTTCATTTCGCAATGAAAAAGAAAAATATGCAAATACTAAAAGCACAAAATACAAAACTGCAAATAAACAAGAAAATGTTGGTAGAACTCTGCCAATTTGTGTATATTATTTGAGTTTAATCATGGTGAGTACTTTGCGCGTCGCGTCATGATTTGGAACACTGCAATAAAGTATTTATACGTGAGTATATCATCAGAATATGTACATATGATTTATTTATCGGAATTTAAAACATCGGGCTTTCTATTTAAAGATTAAATTAAAAAAAAAAATGTTACTTTCCTTAATAAAATACGTTTCGTCGGGAATCAACCGAAAGCAGGCGGATGAAGAATGGAAGGAAATGTACATTGCGTGTGCTTCGGAATAATAATCGAAGGCCTAGACATTAGCGTGTCCTGAATAAAATAATGTCAGTGCACTAAAGTTTTAATCATTTTAATCCACGTGTAGTTAAATAAAGTGCGCGACATAAATGACAATTTTTGCATAAAAGTGAGATAAACGGATAACTCCAAGTGATATAAAACACAAAAGTTATATATACATATATATATTTTTTCTTTAGCATATATAAATAAACAAATTTTATTATTTAGTTTATATATATATATAATTAAATAAATTTTGTTTTTATTATTTATTCGTTTAAATGATATAAATGCGTAATTGCATTCCGGAAATTAAATTTGCTCGAAAGGCCAAGACGATCAGGCATCATTAAACGGATAATGACATATTCTTTGATAAGGATATTCTATCAAATCTTCCAACAAACGCCTCTACAATAATTGACATGACAGATTAATTGTCTTAGCTGATGTCTGCGGAACGCAATTACAATGTCAGATATCAATTGCATTAAATCGCCTTAATTTTCTGACCGTCTGCTGACGTACAACGTCGACGTTTCGCATGCGGAGAGACACAGCTGATTCGATTCAGGACTCTCTCGCTTGGGCGTTTGATATGGATTCATTTGCATCCGTGGAACCACCTCACGAAATTACGTGTGCTCTTTGCTACGTGGATGTGAGTCGACTGAATGGTTACCAAATTACTGTATGTGAGTCCAGATAGGCACTATGTTTGTACTATGTACAAAAAATCCAACAATTGCTTAAAATTCAATAGGTACTTTACAGAGATTTGAAATTGCGAGAGATAGACGTTATCTCTTAAAATAATCGTAATCGATAAATACTAGCTAATACAGTAGTACGTTTGATGCAGGCAAAGGCGAAAGCTCATTCAAATGCTTATACAATATCTATTGCACTGAGAATGATTTCATATGCGAATATAAAGCGGCATTGCGAGTAAACTAAAACTAAAAGGGAAAAACGTGAAAAAATATGTGCGTATCGGGTAAAACAAAAGCAGGCTTATCCGAGTCGACAATTCAGACTTCGGCGCTCGTTTCCATTTCCTATTTCGCGTTGCTGTTCGACGATGCAGGAAATCGGCCGTCGTATATACATTCGTCATGTCGGAAAATATAAAACACCGAGAATGGCCGCGAGGCCATTTCAAAGCGAGGGAACGATTACCGTTTTGTGTTCATCGACACAAAAAAGAGAGCTGAGAACTTCATGCAGGAAATTTAATTAAGAGTTTAAGATTAAGGTTGTTCCAAGTGTCGCTTTCCGAGCGTACTTTACAGAGTGTATATCTGACCCATATGAGTGTACACCTTAGCGGAATTGTGAATACGAGATAAAGGCAAATTGATAATTCCTATAAGAGGAGAGTAATCTCTCTTTTCTTACATTTCTTGGATTTAGTGATCATTTAATATGCATTTACCACCGCGTTGTAATCGGTTAAAATAAATATCATATATATTCTCGATGATGTAACAGAGAATGAAGGAATTACAAATATCTAAGAAAAAAATCAAATATAACCGTTCATTATTTATCAATTAGAAGATTTTATTTAAAGGATATCGATTTTAAACTACAATTAATTGAGATTTATATATTATTATAAATAATTTAAAAAATAAATAAAATCGATTTGACATTGTCCTACGTGACGGTAGATTTTCCGAACAAGAGTTTTATTTTTGTTTAAAAAAAATTATAATTTATATTGATAATATATGAATTATTATAGTTTAAAGCCAAAAATATAACAAGCATTTTTAAAAATAAAGACTTGTATTAATTGATAATTATCGGTTTTATTAATTAAATTTAATTTTTCCTTAGGTGTCCTAATTTCCTCATTTTCTCTTCTATACATTATATTATACATTATATTATTCTTTAAAATGACGCAAAAGTATGTGCGTGATTATATTTCCGCGTAAAACATAACTGCGTTCTTGAGAAGATCTAAATGCAAAATGTATCTAAGAAAGAATCCTTACTCTTTTTCCCTGCGTTATTTTACTATTTCTTGATTTGTCGTTACTTTAGTAAATAGAGAATACTGTAGCAGAGTTTACTTAAGTATACTTTCTGCTTCTAAACGTCGGAATGAATAAATATCGATTCCTACGCTACGCAAGCACGTGTTCTTTGGCTGTCTTGCCAAATCCAATTTCGGAATGACATTTAAAAGAGACGAGATATATACTCCGTATTCTAGTGCGAAGGAAAACCACTTTCTGTCAACATACGCCACGTGCGTGATTATATCGCTCGGAACATTTCTTTAAATGAACCGAAAGTTTCGACAAGAGGTGTAAGTGGGAAAAATAAAGTTCCGGATATGAAGGAAAGATCTTTGGCGCACCTGGCTACCGCATATTCTGGGTACCGTATGTCTACCGTATATCGGTAGTAAGTGGAGGTAAACCCTCGTATGTATGAAAAGTATGCAGCTAGTACGCTAACAACAACCAGTTCTTCGTGCAGTTGAAGCTCTAGAGATATAGTAGACAAATTTTGGAGATTAAGCGAAATTTCTCTCAGAGAAGTAAATAAATAAATCAAAAGCAAGGATAATGATGCACGGAAAGAATAGTTTTGCCAAAGTACCTAAAAATTTACTAAGTTAAGTACAGATCTGAAATATTTTGTTGGACCAAAATAATTATGTAGAAAGTTCAAACTGATGGCTAGAATGTCAAAATTTTTTGTAATATAGTGCTCATTATGCTTGAATTTCTACGTAATTAATGAGATGATCCAACAAAATTATTTTCAGATGTGTATCTAGTTAAATTTCTAAATATTTCAAATCATTTTTTCAGTATGCAATTTAAAAAAGAAGAAAAGGTTACAGGCTTGATAAAAAATGTATCGATCAAATAAAAACTAGAGATATTATTAAATTAACAAAAGTTTCTCACAAATAAAGTTTTCGTTCTTTGAAAAAAAAAAATATTTTATTCTCGATTCATATATTAATAACTTTTTCGCCTTTATGTTGGAAATCTTCGCTGGATGGAAATAGACTATTTGCAGTGATAGACTATTGTCAGTCGAATTTCTTTCGATCTAGGTACCTGATTAGTCTGTCAAATCGCGTTTATACATTTACACGGCGATTAGATCAAAGGAGATAAAAATCGTGATATCTTTATCTAGAGGAATCTTAAGGAGAGAAAAGAATGTTGAATGAGGTCCGATCGCTCGTATTCTAACTCACAAAAATAGCTTCCTCTTCCGTCAGTTCCTTCAGAGGAAAGATCTCATTTTACCTTCTTTTGTGGCGGATTTCAATTGGCAAGCCGTTGCCGCAAGGACTTCTTTCTTCCGGCGATATCGCGGAGGTAAGATGGACCGAAACAGGACGAGGGCGCAAATTAGGTCACTCTATTAAAAGAGTAATAAAAAGCTGAAGGTCTTTCTTCAACCAATATATTAGCGGTTGCGTGTATTTCCAGGAATTCAACTAATCACATAGTTGTTTTTTAAAGAGGCTACTCTAGATAATTGGTAGTATAGGGAATTGTAAAATATAAAAGAGAGTAATAAAAATATAAATTATTATGTAAGAAAGAAAATATCTAATAAAGCAAATACGTAATTAAAAATGATTTGTATTTTGCGTCTAAGAAAGTACATGAAAAGAACAATTTTGCTGAAGTATCTAAAAATTTAACTGGATACAAATTTGAAAATAATTTTGTTGGATCAAATATAATTATGATGCTGAAATATAATGAGCAATGCTGCTAAAGTTTTGCTAAAGTTTCAACATCCTATATAATTATTTTATTAATCCAATAAAATTATTTTCATTATCTGTATCTAGCAAAACTTTTAGACACTTTAGCAAAACTGTGTTTAAAAGTATATTGATTAATTTAAAATTATATAATAACTCAATGAAATTAATCACAAATTAATTACGAGCAGAAGAATAAATAATTTAAAACTATTGTTTTATTAGAAATTCATATTTATCATGAAAAATACTTGGCAATAGGACCGTTCATCACAAAGACGTGAGAATTCTATTTTCGCTATTTCTCGAGAACGCCATCAGGAACGAACGTCGACTCTCGGTCGACTTTTTCACGCCAGACCTCAATCCATCGCAATCGAGCTCGTTTATCACGTGAGCGAGAGCTCTACTGGTTGCCGTCGAACAATCGGAAAATTTGTCGGGTCATTAGCATCCGCGATCTCGAACGCGACGACGATCCGTTGCGTCGAGCATTACGCCATGCCGTTTGCTGTCTGCACCATCTGATTAATTGCCAAAGTCGATCGTCAATTCATTCTACTCATTTTCCTCCGGGAAACTCGCCTACGCTTTCGAGTTATTGATATTCAACGGTGAAAACAATTCAGGATCCTCTTTCATATGACGCGGACATCCAAGCCGATATTATTAATATTGTCGATTGTTATATTATATATTATATATTGTTATATTATATATATAATCTATGCATATATATCATTATAATCTATGGCATTATGATGACATTTCTTGCGGATTGAAGATGATGAAATGTCATTGAAACAGAATGATATTACTTTTTTCTATTTTATTAGCCTGACATTTTACGGTTTATAGTTCTCAGTCTATTTCACTCTCTTCAATTACGAGATTAGAATCACGCTTTAAATAAACGATTCATTTGATATTTAAATAGATGCTACTACTTTCACTGTAATAATTATTAATCCTAGGCTGACAGCGCTCGACATGGTTCAGTATGGAAAATAGGATGTTTCTAGGTCGTCTAAGGTCCTGAGAATAAAGGGCGATGCTGACTGCGTTTATCCTGTCTTTCACAGAGTAATTGCAGACTCGTAGCACTAGATAAGACTAGGATGCGTTCTAAATTCTTCCAGAAGTCGACAAAAAAGAGCAAAATGCGAGCTGGAATCTGCAAGTGGCATTGATTTATAACGTTGTTATTATATAGTTCCATCCAATTATTAATATTGAGTCAAAAAATTTGGCAACGTAACTGACAATAAATCTGTCTATCTGGTACTTCATTGAACGCATCGTAAAAACGCAAAAATATATTTATCAATTAAAAAATTTTATTCATCTCTTTATTTCTAAAAATTTTCTAAAATTAGTTTAAAAAAATAATTATTTTAAGTAGCGAGATATTTTTATTTCCAATATATTCGTGATGTCTTTCTTAATTACTATTTTTTATGACTGCGCAGCTATTTCCCGAATTAGATGAAATTCCACGCAAAGAGCAAATGGCTGTTCCTCTCGCGAAAACAGAGAAAGCTTCTTGTTTGATAGCATGGTCGAATAAACGCGAATTTACAGCTCATACATAAGCGTCCTAAATTGCACGATTTATCGGCGTTGGGACCAGAGGCGTGCAAGAACCTCGTTAACGAGGAGTAGCTTTTAACGATGGACTTGGCTACTACAAGAAGGTGGAGACTTCAAGAATCCGGCATACCGGCGATTCGAAATAACCGGCTGTCGTAATATTGCACATTTTTGCTTCTCATCAAGGATCGTAAACAGTCTCGTATTAATTATTCGCAAATCGGGTTATTCGCTAAGAGGAGTTCAGCGATCGCGCGTGAGCTTGCGAAGATGTGCAGGGGAAATAATTAATCGCCCATTAACGTCGTCGAGCGTAATTATTGCTGCCGAGCATCGTGCGAAACGGAACCGCATCCAGCTGTGAGATAACCAATCGCCGTTTCCGTTTATACAACGAGACCTATGCAAGTTCCGATGATTTATAGCGAATGGAGAGTCACATTATGCGCCTCCGTTAAATCTGCCACTAACAAGGGATAATATTCTTTTTTCAAGATAATCTTTCCATTGCATTGCTTAACAATTGAGCTAAAAAACAGTATTGTTCTCTTTTAATGAGATGATCAAGTCAGAAAAAAAATTATTTCAATGATTTGATATGCTGTTTTCTCTTTGTTTATATCGTGGTTAAATTTATACATTCAGTATTGTAATGTATATGTATAAGTATACGTTGCCTATATAAGAATGTAAAAATTAATGACAAGCAGCAATATATTTTACGGCTACAGGAAGCGTTGCCAAAAGTTACTTCCGGTGGACATTTCAAAAACTTAGTTCACGTTCAAATATCACGCGATCCATCAGAAAAGACTTAGACGATAGAAGTGTTTAAAAAAACATGACAGTTCGAGAATGAAATGGTCGGTGAATCGACAACTTCTTGGATAGAAGCTTTGATGTCTGCCTTCCGGGTGTTTGCAGATGCATCCTATACCCATCGTGAATCGACGAGGTTTCTCCATTGACGTCTGGTTATATTCTCAACAAAGTAATTTGGGCAACTTGTATCGAGCAAAACGAATGACGCGAATCGTCGTCGTCTATTTTGCCGGTTGAGAGATCTCCAATACTTCCCAAACGGATTTAATTAAAACAACGGTGGGTGATCTTACTATCCAGAGAAGCGCATCTCAAGTACGAAACGCACGTCGACAGCTTACGAAAACTTAGTTGTAAGCGAAACTTGTAAACTTGGCTTGAAATTTTGAGGCCAGTTCGCACTAAAGCCTTAAAGTCGTTTAATGTATACTGCTACGTTAATTGAAATCTTTGTCTCGTATAACGTTTCCGAGAGTAATCGGTGATAAAATTAGGTTATCGGAGAAGAGAGGAGATAATATGTCGAGGATTTCAATCGAAAAGGGAAAATGAAGAACGAATTCTTTAAAACAAGTAAAACAAGTATTTTCTGTAATCTATGTAGAATTACGTATAATACCTGAGACACTACCGAGACTGTCTTCTAATATACTGACTAAATATTGTAATATATTGAGAAAAAAATGGTTGCAATCCGACCATGCATAATTTCAATGCAAATCCTATTTTAAAATTGTCATGTTACATGCTCTGAAGCCTCTTTTCGTTGAGACTGTTAAAGAAATAAAGAAATAGAATTATTATTACTAATATTTTAGCAGTAATTAACATTAATTCATAATAATAATAATAATAATAACAACAACAACAACAATAATAATAATAATGCTATATATTAGCAATAAGTAATTACTATATAACATTACAGCATTAATAACTATAATATAAAAATAGATTATAATTGTTATGGTAATTATTTTATTATGCAATTATAGTCACAAATATCAAACATTTTTCTCTCAGTATACACACATTTATAGTTATATATTTCTTTCTATATCAACAATGGCGTACTGGAGTTCGCATGATATAATAAATTACGCACGAAATAAAATATTCAAACTTTTTTCGCCGTGAAAACACTACAGAAGAAGTTACTTATAAATTTGTTTTTCTTCCAAAGAAACTAATTGTAGCTTAGCAAATATGCGAATCGAGACATACCACGAAAATCCAAGTTTCGCCAGAAACTGGAGATTCCGCAATCTAAATGCACATTTCCAAATATCTCAGAACGTCGGCCAACTAACGAAGGAAGCTATTAGCGAAATATGTCTTCTTGGCAACCGATATCGGAGCATATCGAGGATCGATGGTGGGAAGAGAGCGAATAATGCGCTCGAAATGTACTTACAAATGTATGACTAATTTTAAGCATCTGCCACCAGTTTCGAAACATTGATTAAACGGAATCAGTCGTTCGGAATATCTAATTTACAGTCATGTACAAATTGCATACATACGACAACCGCCGTGCTAAAAAAGTAATAAATATTCAACTAAGATTTTTCATAATAGTTTTAAAATATCATACAATTTATAAAATTCTGAAGTTTATTTCAGAATTTAAAATGCTAGTAATTTATTCGAAGAAAAAATTAATTCGTAATGTCAAAAGACTAGAGCGCATAAATAAAGTAGCTGTATGATTTATTAGATTGTGTCATGTTATTAGATCGTGTCATGCTAACATACATTTTGAGCCAAATAATCAACATAATTTATAACTAGGTTTAATCACGGTTGCCCGCGTCGATGGTCGACGTAATCGAATTAATGACCGGGAAACGATTCACTGCCGAACTTTGACGACGTCGACGTTTATGCGAAACACAGACAATAATCATGCGACATGAATTTGATTGATAGCTTCGGGATTTCTCGATTTAATCGGGATGATGTTCGTTTTGGAAGAATTCTGACAATGTTGATTGAAGCTATCAAAATGATATTCTCCGAAGAATACATGAACATTCGAGAAATCGTTCCAACTTCGTGAGAAAGTTTCAAAGTGTTTCTTCGAACAATGAGCAAAGTCTTCCGTGCTGATAGATAAA
>Ga0157364_1001352_pt1 | contig 20620 bp, 7 predicted proteins | sample AttsexASBM2_FD_111476 | JGI IMG/M metagenome (GOLD analysis project Ga0157364, IMG submission 111476) | Fungus gardens microbial communities from leaf cutter ant in Ribeirão Preto, State of São Paulo, Brazil - Atta sexdens ASBM2 | ecosystem: Host-associated > Fungi > Mycelium > Unclassified ...
ATTTTTAACAAAACGTTTATAGCAATATCAATAATTTATTCGATTGGCATTTTATCGTAGAGTTATATCAATTAAGTAGCTTGTGAAATGTTGCACAGCTATATGAAACTTCTGTAATTCTATTTTTTTTTGTGTACAAAGTATACAAGGTGTATCTTAAATAACGCCCACTAATCATATAGTGCTTTTCTAATAAAATAATTAAGTCAAAAAATCCTTTACGCATTTTATAATTTTCATAATAGTTAACGAGATATTAATTTTTAAGATTGCCGAATAATCGATATATAAGATATCTTTTTAAGATATCTTTCAATGTTCTTTGTAAAATATTTTGAAGATGTTTCTTAAAGAACTTTTAAAGATATTTTTAAAATATCTTATACGTCGATTTTAGACATTTTGCTTATTGAGTAATTAAAAAAAATAAGTTGCAAAATGATGAAAGGATTTTTCGATTGAGTTTTTTCATTAGGAATCGCACTATATGATTAGTGAGCGTTATTTTGCCCTGTATATAGACGTGGATTTTATTTAAAACATAAGGGTCAATAAATAAATAAAAAAGAGTAGGTGCGAATCATGTGCAATCGCACACTGGTTGGTGATTGTGGCTTTCTCCGAGACCGGTTCAAGATTTACCTTTCCGCAATACCGATCATTGAAACATGAACAACATTTGGGCAGTGCATGGATGGAAATTTCCATGAGTTGCATGGCTGGAATATCTTTTCTTTCTTGCAACATGATGGTTTAAAATTTTTGCGATATAAACAACAAGAGTGCAACATTGCATAATATTCATATTTGCAAAATTTTTAATTTTTACTCCTGAGTCACTCAATTCGATCACTGAAGAATAACTAAAATTTATTTTTAGATAAAGAATAGAAATTTTGGCTGTTTTTTTTTCAACCCTCAATCAATGCAATTATGTTCAAAATTTAATAAACATTAGAAATTATATAATAAATGTAACAAAAGAATAAACATTTAAAATTTATACATTTTTAAAACTATTTAATAAATATATACGCTATTATGAAACGTTTCTTTTACTAGTTTCAAATATTTTTTTATGAGACATTTTGACAATTAATGAATGTATATTTAACGTTACATCTAGTAACATCTAATTAACAAACGTTTTTATATAGCATAAAAAGTCTTTCAGGTAAATGTTTTTTGAACATAAATTATTGCTAGAATCAGAAATGCTGTATTATCTAAGGGAAATTAATATCGAAAATTTTTTAGCAATATTTTATGTAATTTATCTTTTTTATTGACATAATAATTATAACTTATGTTAAAAGAGATAGAACAATTAATCTTAATTTTTAATATTACTAGAATCTGACTTAATCCAAGTTGTGTATATATGCGTGTACATGTAAAGACAATGAATAAAAAATAATACAAGTGAAATGTGTACAAGTAACAAAGTTTAAGTAATGGATGAAAGTTTTTACAGAATCGTTTACTTGAAATGCTTTTTAATTTTTAACTATCCCTTTCTCTCAAAAGAAATCAATTTGAAAATTATTAAACATATTTGAGTTATGATTAGAATGTTTTTTTTTCGAAATATATTTCTGATTTCACTTTCTCTCTCTCTCTCTCTCTCTCTCTCTCTCTCTCTCTCTCTCTTCTCTGTAAACTTCTAGTTAATTCATACTTTAATTGGATTTTGTTTTTTCTTTATATAATTAAACTTATATAATTATATTAATATACTAAAAGATTTTGTTCTTGAGCTTGATTTTCCGCTACATTTATTAGAATTTGATTTTTATGCAAGTGGAATAACTGGTATGATATTATTTCAGAAAAAAACAATAGAGAACCAAAAATATGGGATCAATGGGGTAATTGGTCAACATGCAGTGTCACTTGTGGAATAGGCAAGATCATGAGATGGAGACATTGCATAGGCGGACGTTGCTCCTTGGGAGAGAAGAAAGCTCAGTTGAAAACGTGTACTTCCGCAGCATGTTAAAATATTTTTCATGCAGTTTTAAGGAATTTACATTGTTTCATTAATGATAATTAAATGGAAGGAAGAGTAAAGTTAAAAATTATTAGAGAATTTCCTAAGTAAATAATTCTATGGAAACTTCTATCTGTCGGATTTCGTCAATTATATGTTTTATTTTTATATTTTATTTTTCATATATTTCTTCACATATTTCTTCAATAAAAACGAATATGTTTTTATTTTAGAAAATTAAATTCGAATATTTTTATTTTTTTTTATTTTTATAAGATGCAGATTTTAAACTCAAAATTTTGAGAGATTTACAAATGAGATAAATGTATTTTTACAAACTAGAAATGTCTACAATTAATTATTATCATAGGTGATTGTGTCTAATGAAATATAATAAAATCTAATCAAGCAGTTGTGTTGATCGATGATAAATAGCAAGAATATAACACACGAAATAAAAATCCATTATACATTTATTTAATGTCCACAAAATGAACTTTATTTTTTATATAGATATGAATTACTGATCTACATAAATTTATAAATACTTTTCTTAATAACAACAGATGCTTCATAACTTAAGCTCTCTTTTTATGTACATGTTTTTTTATTCTCTTTGAAAGTAATCATCAGATTTATAAATTACGGGTGATTTATATACTGATGTTGTACTTGACGCAACTGGTTCATGAGTTTTCTTCTAAAAAATTCAATTCAAGTTGCTTAAGAAATTATTACATACATGACAATCATATAAAATATATAATTTAATTATTTAATAATTTAAAATATATGCTAAAGTGTATCCTTTAAATATGTCGTACTTACAAAAAATGATAGAGGATTCAATATCCCAAATAATCTATCTGATACACCTAGATCAGCCTCTGCCTTGTCTACAGCAGCTTCCAATGTACTTAAATTCATGTTTGCCATTGCAACAATATGCTCCAGTGCATCTATTCTATTGCGAAGAGTTGCCATACCATCCTTCATTTGCTGTAACTTTGGAAGATGTTGCTGCATGCATTCAGCACTACTATTCTCCACCTTGAGAGACAGAAATGTTTAATGTTTCAGTATCATATCAATATTGAATCGATACATATGTACATTCTATTTAGATATCTAATTTTTTCATATCTAACCATTGCAACAATCGATTGGAATTCCTCTAATCGTATTAATGTATCCTCTATGACATCGCGAACATTTTTCACCTAAAATCAACACGAGTTATTTAAGAATTTCTTAAATAGCAGAATATCAATTATGGATAAGAAAATACAAATAACACACTCGCCTGATTATTCCAATCCACTTTTGCATAATTCGCATAATCTTTAACCAATTCCTCGGTTAACTCCGTCGTTTGGGAAGATGTCATTTTTTCCTAATACTATTATATTTAATTAAATAACTAGATATATATATAGATATCTACTATTATAGGTTAGAAAATAAAAAACATGTCTTGTTAGTACGTTGAAAAATGATTAAATAGTTCGACAACTTTCACATATCACTTCAGATGAATAAAATCTTCGAATTGATCAAGAATCATTAATTTAAGAACTCGTATTTTCTTCTTCCTGTCAAAAACTCAGAGGTGTCAAACGCCAACGTCGATACTACGCGCTATGAAAACGCCGAAGATTTGTCGGATTTGTCGCGTGCGACATCTTTAATTTAATTAGATGAAAATTAAGATTTTTGTTAAAATGCAATTAAATTTAATTAAGTCAGAAAAAAAGTTAAAAAGCAATAAGTACAGCAAAACTGTTACAAACAATTATATAACATTTATTATTTAATTAAAAAATTGCAAAGATTATAGATATTTATATATAATTGTTATGTCTAAGTTTTCAACATAATCCAATTTAAATATATCTTAATAAGAAAGAGATTTATAATTATATATTATAAGAAATATAAGAAATAATACAATTAGGAAAAACAAAAAGAAAGAATTATAATTGACATTCCAATAAACAAGAATGGATTTAAAGGAATTGAAATGAATTCAGATTTTCAGAAATATTGATTCACGAACATTAAAATAAATGTTTTTCAACCTAAAAATAATATTAGCTTTTTCTGTGCACAACACACACATTGTGAATATTGTTCAATTCAAAATTTTTAATAGGAAATGCAATTTTTCAATTCAATTGCATCCAATTGAATCTAATTGAATCCAAAAAAAGTATTCGCTATTTAAAATACGCATTCAGATAGAACAAAATTTCAATCCATTTTAATCCATTCTTCTTTGCTGGAATCATAATTATATATTATTTTCTTATATTTATTAAAAAGATGTTAAGATAATTGTAAGAAAAAGATTTTTCTAAATGTAATATATTTTATATAATAATTATATTATAGAGAAATGATTTCCCGAGACAAATAATAGCCCATACAACTATATATATATATATTTATATTATACAGCACAGAAATATTGCAACAACATTGCAGAAACATAAAAATGTCCGTTTTAAAATATTGATTGACGTGTTGCAGCAATATTACAACATAATAAATATGCAATATTAAGTTTTGCGCACAGTGGAGGAATACTTGCAGTATTATTGCAGAAACATTATAATAATGCAGCAACATATTGCTATAATATTACAACGTTACTGCAACATTTATTTTAAAATTTTGTACTATATAAATTCAAATATGAGAAATTAGAAGTATAAGAATGTAATACAATATATACAAATGAATACAAATATATACACTGAATACAAATAAAATATAACTTCATAATTAATTATGTCTTTATATTTTATAGGCGTTTCGATATACTGCCAGTATTGAAAATCTACAGTATACGTAACGTGAACTAAAATTTTCAGTATTTGTGTCTCTGACACATCGACATAGCGACAAGAGTCATTCTTGTCTTTGTTTCTTACTGATTTTTGAACAAGGATAGGATGACTCTTGTGTCAATTTGGGTCTCTTGCTGAAAATATTTTAAATACTGCTGCAGCATTGCTTGTTGAAGTAATATTGCAAAAAGAAATCTTCGCAATGTTTCTGCAACATTGAAATGTTGCAGCAATGTTGCTACAAGTTTCTAAGTGCTGTACGGGATCCCATTATACATAATTATTATAAATTAATGCTTTTCTTTTATTCTTTATTTTGTATTCCATATCACGATTTCATTTGTAAGTAAATGTATGATTTTTTACTTATCGATTCGATGTCAATTCCATTGTCATTTCTCACTGGGGTGTCCTAGATAATATCGATCATAATATTATAAGTACATCGGTAAAAAAATAAATGTTAGATAAAGTTAATAAGTACTATTTAGTTCAAATTACTAAGATTTATTATTAAAAAGAGTAACTATTCAAAAATAATAATTAAATAGTTTAATTAAAAGCAGTATTTTTTAAACATCGACTTATTATAAATTCATCTCCATTAATTATATGATATTTATTAGATAAGATGGTTATTAACATGAATATTAAATTGCTTATTGTTAATTTAATTTATGGTATTATTACTTCAACTTTAGTGTTTAAGACTGTATTTTTAAGACCGACAAATAATCAGCACACAGTTTGCTTAAACTAGAAATTATATAAAAATTCACAAATTAGGCACAAATAATTTAATTTGTATTCAAATAATTTAATTCAAATAATGTAATTTGTATTCTTGACTGAATATGTCATTTTGCACATGTGTTTAATATTCCATTGTCAGTAGGAATCATTACAAAGTATCAATTCCTATATAATCAATACATCAAACAATACTACTAAGTGCGAATTTATTATAATATATTGGATTGTCCGGAAAGTTCATGCCGATTTTGAAGGAAAATTGAACGCAGAAGATTTAAATTTCAATATTCAATATAAATTTCAATACATTTATTAAATTATATAGGTTAGTCGGCACGAACTTTCCGGACAACCCAGTATTAGATATCGATTTGATTGAAATGGCATAAATTTTCTTTTTACGCATTTTTTTAGTTGTTGTTATGTCTTCATATATATTTTGAAATGTGATGCTAATCAATAAAATGTATTCTCACAATAAGACTGGATTAAGTACAGCTTTCAGTTTTAACATGTTACCAAAAATGCTGATCGTATATATGTAATTCTATATTTTCTCGTTATACCAGTAGAACTAGTGGTCATGACATAAATATTATCAAGGATAAAAAAAATCTAGATAAATTTTATGAACACGTTTACAGTACATATGGACGCTACAAAAAAAAATATTTTTTATTTTAATCATATATGTGCATTAAAATTGATATTGTATATAAGAATAATATTTTTTATGATTGTCATTATTAATCTTTCCTTATTTCTCGTTCATGCGTAATATCAATGTAACGCAGAAAATAATTATTGTCTAATATTTATGTATTTCTTTTATGTTTTATATATATATATATATTCTTTCTATGTACAACACAAAATAATATAGTATATTATTTAACTTATAATTCAAAAATTAAGTAAATAATATAATTTTAAAATTAAATTACATAGCGTATGTACAATAAAAAATTTATCTTATAATTATATAATTTATAATATTTGTGTCTCAAAAACTAACTAGATTCAAAAGAATGTAGAAAATTTTTTTATTAGAATATCAAGGATTAAGAGTTAATCTTTTTCTTTTTTCCTTTAGCAATGTTTTGCAATCCCCCCCCCCCCTACCACATTTTTATTCATTATAATTACAATATAATTCTAAAAAAATATGTTGTAAGTTTTTATGTTCCTTGACTTTTGCTTTGTTAGTTTTTGTTTTATTAATAATAAAAAACTTAATTGTATATACAGAATAGTATTTCTACAAATCGGATGTGTGGTAGGGGGGATGTTGCAAAACATTGCTAAAGGAAAAAAGAAAAAGATTAACTCTTAACCTTAATATCCTAAATAAAAAAATCTTCTACATTCTTTTGAATCTAGTTAGTTTTTGAAACACACAAATATTATAAATTATATAATTATAAGATAAATTTTTTATTGTACATACGCTATGTAGTTTAATTTTAAAATTATATTATTTACTTAATTTTTGAATTATAAGTTAAATAATGTACTATATTATTTTGTTATATTTAATTTAATAGATATTTTCAGTAGATATATAAAAATATATTAAATAAGAATTAAATAGTAAATATAATGGCATTGATAGTATATATATTTAAATGGTATTAGTAAACTTATTTTTTGAATAATATAAATAAATATATAAATAAGTATAATTTTGTGTTGCATTTACATACATCACATACATCACTATTCACTTATCAATTCAACATACAAATAACTATAAAAACTTTTTAGATTATTTATTGAAAAACAATGTAATGAAGTTAATGCTAATGCGATTTTAATAATACTATTTGAAGGAAAATATTTTTATTCACGGAGTAAGTTACATTTAAGAAAAAGAAATACTATCTAATATATTCGAAATGAGTTGTATTAAAATATTAAAATATTAAAATATTTTTATATTTTCCCCCCTTAATACATTACACTTTGGATCATTCGTGTCTTGTATATATATATTTTTTTCTTTGATTTATATACAACAATTGTATAAAATTTATTATAAATTTATTATAAATATATATACTTTATATTTTCTAAAGCTATCATAAAAATATACGTAAGAATTGCTTAATAATTTTTGTATACCTACCTGTAAAAATAATCAAAGTTAATCTAGGACACGAAAAACTCATCCCGTGTGTGATAAGGGTGCCAAAAATTAAAGTATGTATTAAGGATTAATATTTAACTGTATAATTAAATAATAAAGAACTACTTATGAAAATATTTCTTTAATATATATTAAGTATATTCAAATCATTCTATAAAAAATTGGTGTGAATTTAATATTATAGGTTTCAAATCCATTATGATAATGTTATTATAAACCAGTATGTGTGCAATGAGACCAGACTATGTATTTTTTCGCGAACTATGATTTAACCATACTGTAATTATTGAACATATTTGTTTTACATAATCTATTTATTCAATGGAGATATGGATGTGCACTAATCAAATAGAACATGTATTTACGCAATGGAAATCTGTGAGAATACGTATTAACACCAAATACTGAGATAGTATATATTTGCTTGTAAAAGAAACATACATTTTTAGTCAGAATATGATATGGAAAAGAAATTCTTAATAGAAATTAAATGGACATTAAGTTTTTGTAATTCAATGCAAGGAAGTAAAATAGATAAAATTTTTTTATTAAATTATTGTATACATAACTTTTAAAATGATTATTATTATAAAAACTTAATATATATTATTATATATATTATTTTATTTTATTTTATTTTGACAGATTTATTATTATAATATGTATATAAAATTAGCTTTTTTAATATTATTATTATATTTTATATATTAGTATATTTTATAATAAATTGGTCCTAATCTCTCTCTCTCTCTCTCTCTCTCTCTCTCTCTCTCTCTCTCTCTTCTTCACTTTTACATTTTTTTTTAATTTTTATAATTAAACAATTGTAAGCACAGATTCAATAAATTTTTATATTTTATATGCTTTCACTGTGCGTTGAAATTATGATAATAAAACTGATAATAAAACTTTATTATAAACTGGCTTTACTGTAAACTGGTTTCAAGTATCAAGTTTTTGATTCATTAACGAATGTAAATTTTTTTTTAATTAAATCATAACCTGTTGATAGTGAAAATATATAATAATATTATATCAAGAATCAGGAACAAACTTAATCGATATAGATTTCTGATTATGTGTTACACGAAGCTGTACAGGTCTAGTTTTGTTTAGATAGGAGGACAAATATTATGATTTAATCAAGGCCATGGTGAAGAATGTTGTAATAATCTGAAAGTATAATATATATATAAAATTTCAAAACATTTCTTGTTTCAATATGATATAGTTTGACGAATGAATATATTGCATGTCAAGAGAATGAGGTTTTGGCATAAATGACACATAATTAAATGTATAATGTAAATGCGTAACATAATAACGTGTGACACAATAGTTAATATTTTATCAGTTTAATTGAGGTAGACTGAAAGCTGAGTTAATTTCCAAATTTTACATATATTGACACCTATATAAGCTATTTGGAGCTTCGTATTGCAATACATTTTGCAATCAACTTATATTGTGCGGTGAATGTTATTTAAAGGAAATCAATTGACGCGCATATATATTGCTTTTGATTCTTAGTGAAAAAAAATATTTATTATTAAGAACGATAAAATAAAAATACTAATATTTTTTTAAATAAAAATTAATTTAAGAGTTATTTTATTGTATAACATTTATATACTATCTTCAAGTACAGGAAGATCGTCGATACCATCATATCAGTTTGTTTTTAAAATATATTCCTTATATAAGAGCTAAGAATAAAACTTTAGGAACATAAAATTTGTTTCTTGTTTCTTCTTCTGTGCACTTAACTGCACTTTTCTTTCTCACTTTGGCCAAATATCAAACACGCTTATGCATTTCAAATTTCACGTTTATGTCATTTCAAATTTCAAAAATATATATTAGTTCAACCACAGAAAACAGATATATAAATTCAAACTAGAATGTAGGCAGTAATATTATCACAATAGGCAGCTCAATATTGCCACATATTTTTCTTTTATAGGAATCATCTGTATAAAATAACTATATGTATAAGTAAATGAATACAATATTTTATAAAATCCATTCACTTTGATGTAAAACGTTTTTTATTTACCTATAATACTTTATGCTGTTGCAAGATACATATTATGCGACAGTTTTTTTTTATTTTATTATTACATCAACTTATGATATAATATTGGGTTGTCCGAAAAGTTCGTGCCGATGTTGAAGGAAAATTGAAACGCAGAAGATTTAAATTTTAGTATTTATACATTTATTAAATTATATAGGTTAGTCGGCACGAACTTTTCGGACAATCCAATATATCTTACAGGTATAAGTGTGCCGATTTACTGTACCCCGATTTTATATTTAAAACCGTATTGTGTGGGAAAAATATGAATAAAACTACAAATATATAAAAACGATGTAATATTATCAATAACCCACTATTATTTAAATTACGCAGTTTGCAAAAGAAAATCGTAAGAATTTTATTGTCACATTTATGGAATTTGTTTTTAATTGATTTTATATATAAGTCACAAATACATATATATATGAATTCTAAACTTTTTACTTCTTTAATCAACCGATCATGTTTTTATCAGTATTAATAAAGTGCAATATTTTGTTTCTGAGAAATAAGGTATTTCTCTACAGGAGATTTACATCAATATCTCAGCCACTTTTCTTTAATAAATTGTTAATTCATTATATCTGAATAATAACAAGAAATGCTAATTATATAAAATTTTAAATAAGATAAATTATAATAAAATATTTTACAAATGTTAATTCATATAAATATAAAAATGCGTGCTAAATTTATAAATGTATATTGGCAAAAACTTCAAAATTTTTAAAAATTACATTTAAAATTACATTTAATAATTTATAATATTTTACAATACTTTTTAACTTATTATTATTATACTTATTATTATTATGTAAATTACATTATTTTCTTGTAAACATGTAACATTTCCTTTGTTTTGTCATCTTATTTTGCTAAATATCTTCTTATACAGAAGATTGAAACTTATGAAAATTTAGTTTTAACCTTAAGCATTTGGTAAACCTTAAGCATTTTATGGATTTCATTATAACTATTTCTGGCATTTTATAAATAGTTATATTGTTTGACATTTTGGTGGTGCATACGAAATGGATGCGAAACAGACTAAAAAAACGAAAGGTTTTTTTATCTCTACTAATATCCTTTATTTGCATTCATCTGAAACTGAAATCATATTTTTCAACTACGCAAAAACCGGTACGGAACCGGCGATACGGATTCACGACTAGACAGCGAGCGGTGACTGTTAATTCGAGTGCACATTTTCAGAATTTCATGACATATGTTGTAATTTGAAATCACAATTAAATCAGAGTTTCAGATCTAAGCGCACTTTTTTTCTTTCTAGGTTCAACATCATAGAATCTTCTTTCAACATTTATAAAATCTTCTTTATTACAATAAATCTAGAAATACTACATATATATTGTATTAGCGACTGAATGGCTAGACGATAAATATTGTGAAAGGTATCTAGACCTTTCACATATTTATGAATGAATGATAGTTCGATAGGCCTCCACACATTTTTAATGCAAAATTTTAAAACGATATTTTATATGAAGAAGTATGCTTATTATATTGTTTTAGTACTCTCTGTTAATTTTTATTTCTCTCTGTTAATTTTTTAATATAGGATGGATTTTTATCTTAAATGTACATTCGAAAATCGCTTAAATTAATATATATATATATATATATATATATATATATATATATATATATATACAAGAAAAAATTATAATAAAATCATTACAATTAAAGAAAGAATTTTGATGATACATATCAATACATCTTAATCACAAATGAAATATCGATGTTGATTCAATTTCGAAATCATCAAATTCGATGTCGATTCGATATCAATTCCATTGTCATTTCTTCACTGAAATAAATATTTTAGAAACTTTTTTTGGAAGTTTTTTAATGGATCAGTTTTAATCTACCTGGATTAAAACAGGAGAGAGAGAGAGAGAGAGAGAGAGAAAGAGAGAGAGAGAAAAATAAAAATTGAAATATTTATAAGACTTATTATTTCCACTTCTTTGAAAAGATCTTGATATAATCATTTATTATGATTTAAATTTATTTATGCCATTATTTAAATGTGTGCAAAAAATTTAAAAAAATAATGAATAATAATTAATTATACGTAAAGCAACAGTTATTTTTAGGCCATAAAATCAAAAAAAGGGAAGTAAGAATGCTATTTCTTTTATTGTTGCTTTTTATAATAACGCTTTGATAATGAGCATATTTTGTATAATAACAATAACTAACTAAAAATTAAAATTGGGAAAAAGCCATTTTTCAAAAGTAACTTGATACCATCACATTATTAAAAAAAAGTAACTCATTATTTGTAACGGATTAAAGTAAACGAAAAAAATAACAAGTCAACATGTTATAAATAATGAGTTATTTTTTTCAGTTAACGAGTAATGATAACAAGTTACTTTCCAAAAGTGATTCTTCTAATTTTAATTTTTAGTTAGTTATGATTACCATAAAAATTGTAACGTCATTGCCAAATCGTTATTAGAAAGTAATGGTAAAGATAATAATTCCTGTTCCTGTATAAAATCCATAAAATGTATTCAATGTGTATATATTTTAAGATTTTATTAATTCTAAGATCTTGATTTTCTCTTTTTTTTATATTTTCTATTTACGAGATTTTTAATTAAATAAATTATAAAAAACAATGATCAAGAAAATATAAAATTTTATCTACTTCTGCAGTTATTGTAATCGGAGTTTTTTGCATCTGTTTCTGCAAAAAAAATAATAATAAATGATAGAAATTATAATAATTGACATTTTTTCTGTTTTATTATCTTTGAAAATTATTTTTGTAAAAAAAACAAGTTTTTTGATTCCCTGTGACACTATCAAATAATGTATGACAAAAATTCGATCAAGAGAATACTTTTTAAATTAGGAATTAAATTTTAGAGTGATTTTTAGTTTTCGCGAAGTTATAACTTCGCTTTGCATCGCAAGCAATGTCAGGTCGATGACCTAAGGTAGGTGGCTTTCACATTCACCTAATATAATCTCATGATCCGCCTCATCATTCTTATGCATTTTATTCAATAATACGTTTTATACATACTTAATCGGATTGCTCTTGGGCATGAGTCTAGTCTGACATCTGTAAGTAGAGATTATAGTAAATAAAAATGATGTGAGGCATAATAAACTTTGTCAGTAAAAATAATTTTGTACATAAATTGTCTATCAAGTGTTTTATAGACATATATAATTTGTGCTAATAGCTTTCACAGTAATCATTCTAACAAAGAAAATATAAATGATAAATGTAAAATCTTATAAAAGATAATAAAGAATTATATTCGTAAAAAAATTAAATAAGTAGCAAACAGTAAATGTGATGTGCAGTATAATAAACTTTTATTAGTAAAATAATTTCATACGTAAATTGACTATCAAGTATTTCATAGATCATTTGTGCTAATAGCTTCTACAGTAATAACTTTAACAAGAAAAGTATAAATGTGAAATCTTGGAAAAGATATTAAATAATTATATTTAAAAAATTTTACTTTATATTTCTTGAATTATATTCAAATTTTAGGTAATAAATTTACATCTTGTTTAGAATGTTAATAAAATATTATACAAAAATATAAATATAATAAAATATAAATATAATAAATATAATAAAAATATAGTAATAATTCCAGACTTCCTTATAATAATTTGTTTAAATAAACGAAATAATAAACCAGAACGAAGTATTTACAATTATAATTTTTATATATGTATATAAAAAATATAATATAAATATATATATTTATGTGTATTTATATATTTTATATATTTATATATTTATTTATATATAATTATCATATCATTATCTAGCTAAAGAATTTTTTTTCGATCATTTTATTCAGTAGATAAACTTTAATAGATCATAAAGGTAAAAAAAGGAGAAAAAATAATGCATAATTTTTTAAATCATAATTTCCTTCTAAGAATTTTCTACAAAGTTTTATATTCTTCGTAAATTATAATTGTCGTATTCCTTGTAAATAAACTTTTTTAAATTCGATATAATTTATTATTACTTTCTGCAAATAGATTTTAAGTTTCATCTTTAATTGTAATTATAATTACAAATATAAATATTTTATATATTAATAAATGCTGTTTCTTGTTCTATTTTCTTAATTTTTCTATTCACTATTTTAAATAATGTTTTATATGAATTTTGATATATTTATATAAAGATATATTTATATAAAGAATATCTTTTTTTTTCATAAAATACTAAAATGTATATTTTATTTTTTTTGTATTAAAAATAAAATAAAATAATTATTAAAATACAATTAAGATTATTTTCTAGAAATTTAAAACGTTTAAGATTATATAGTATTTTTTTTTTAATTTTTATTTAAACAATTTTTTTAAATATCATTGCATTCTATTGCATTAAATTTAATAAAATTATTTACGCGTATAAGTTAAATAATTTTGTCTGTCTACAAATTCAAATTTTATATTCCATTTCATCAAGCTATAATTACTTGCGCTCCTGCAAGAATCTAATGCGCATCCAAGAATGGTGAAGGTGTGTGAACTCTTTATAAGAACGAGAGAGTGAAAGAAAACCGACATCGACTGGTTCTCTCGACAAGAGAGAGAACACACTGTTACCAAACATAACAACTTTCCGCTAATAAACATCAAACCCATTTTGACGCATACAACATGAATGTAACAAAACCGATGGATTTCTATTTCTCTCGACTTTTATAAATATATATAGTTACAAATATAATAGTCAAATATAATGTGCAACAAAGTTAATTACATTTGAATCTGATACGGCGAATGTTGTTTGATAGTAAAAAGTATATTAAATACTTATCTATGTAAAACGTAAGAGATCATTTATTACAGTTTCGAAGTTTAAGATAATATCGAATCCCAGTGTATTGCCATAGTCCAATTTATATTTCCTACTTTTCGAAATAATCACTGGAAAATTGATATAAAGAGAAGAAAAAGTTCAGAATGTGTCCCGGTGTGTGCAACTACAGTTTAAATGTAGGTGGGGAGAAGAATACAGAAAGAGAGAGAGATCGACAGGTCGTTTACAACAGTGCAACTTTCAACACGAGAGCTCAGTAAGTTCGTGGGCACCGAGCGCGATTCATTCTTCACGAGAACGAACGTTGCACTAATCAAACGATCAAAAGATTAAATTCTGTGAAGTATCAACAGGTATTTCATATTTTGCATAATCTGTACTTGTTACAACACTATTCTTGAACAAATATTGTTGATTTCCGAATAATCTTTTTTTCTTTATCCGAATATAATTTTAATTAAGAAATAAATTGAATTTTTTTAAATCAATGATTTTAACATTTTTAATAAATTTTTTTTTTAATAAATTTTATAAAACTGCATTTGTTAGCATAGTTGGTTAGTTAATAATGTTGTTGATTAAATTTATATTATTATATTATATATAAATATAAATATATATAAATTTATATTGTATATCGAATATTTTATTGTTTATTTATATCCATTTTTATATGATCAGTATTTCGCGCGTCAGATATCAAGATCTTTGCAGTTATAATTTTTTATAAATTTATCTTACTAGAGAATTATAGTTCTGTGCATTTCATGCGCGCTTTTTACTTCTTATTTCTTATTATACTTGTTTAAATACTTGAATATTTATAAATGCATACAATCATATCAAATTAGACTGTCACTATTACATTATGAATCTCGTGATATATACAAATGCGAAAAAATATAACAACAACTACTTACGAAATAATCGCAGCTAGGAAATCAATTGGCATTGAGACAATACTTAACTTCAATATATGCAAGTAATCCAATTTACATATTTTTATATATATATATATATATATGTATATATAAGTGGATTTTATATTTAAATATTTTTTGCATTACATAGGCTGTTCGGAAAATGCACTATCAGCGCTATCAACATTTTTTTCTTGTTTTACGACTAAAGTCCATTACAAGTCCTACAGTTGTGTAAGTTGTAAGTGGTTGTAATTATAAAAATTAACCAATCACAATTGAATATAAAAAGAATACTTGATCAAGTTTTACATATATCTCAACAATCATTAATACGTTTATGCAATTGTAGAATGGAACTTAATAAACAAATAAAATGTTACAATAACACTGATAATGTGTTTTCCGATTGTTATTAATAATACTTAATAGTACTTAATAATACTTAAAATTATAAATTAAATTTTATCTTGAATTCTAACATAAATTATTCAAATAGTTCGCTTACATACTTTTTTTTTATTCCAACTTTTTTATAATTTTAACGTGACAATTACAATATTACGATTCTGGTAATTAATACAGTGAGAGCTTCTTCTGCATTAATCAAATTATAAGAAATTTAAATATTAAGTTATAAAAACAGAAGAAATGCCAAACATTACATTCATAAATATAATTAATTAGGCAAAAAATAACATTTAATCTTGGAATATTTTATAATTTAGTTTTCTGTCGCGTTGTATTACTATACCTTTCTAAACTTTTGTGTTAATTTAAATAAAAATAATTATCAAATAATTCGTTTTCGTGATATTTTATTCTCTCTCTCTCTCTCTCTCTCTCTCTCTCCTTTGCTCTTTTTCTTTTTTTTATTTTCTTTTACTTTAATTATTTTAGTTTATCAATCTTAATAAAAATATATACTTGGAATGGAATATATACTTGCGAGACTTTACACGTGTACATGGGGGACTTTAATGTTGTTTAACATTTAAGATTATAATCTATTCAAAAATAAACTTTATGTCATCTTAATTTACCTATGCGAGTTTCCGATAGATCAGCTGTTTACTGAGTAAATCATCATTATGCTAAAATTAATACAAAGTCTAATGCGATACGTGACGCAACGATTATCTGCAAGTTTACATGAGTCTTGTGGATTGCACACATATGTTCCACAGAGGCGCGCACTTTCTTCGTTGAATAAAACGATGTACATATAGATAACTTGAAAAACTGCTTTATCGCAATTGTACGTATTATCGCATTACATAATGGAATGCATAACAAACGTAATTCCTGATCTACATATATAAATTGAGTATAAACAAAAGCTAAAAATGCAAATAAATATAAAAATGTAGATATCTCGGATATGATACTATAATCGACTTATTTTACTTTCTTTTTAAAGAATTAAATATAATAATTTAATTTATAATATTTTTCTATTACATCGAACAATATTTCAGTAGGAGATAATATCTATTAACATTTGGAAGTGAAACTGAAATTTATAAATATATAAAGAAATTAATATCAAAATGCACAAAGTGCACGAAAAAAATGAAAAGAAATCATACACCTAGAAAATTTAAAAAATTAATTATTATATAATCAATTTAATAATCTTTCAACAAATAAATCATTAACTTTGTAAGCATTGCTGATAAATTTTACAAATTTGTACATTTAAAAAAATTTATAGAATTTAGTAATCTTGATCCGTTGTATTTTTTTTGTATTAGGCGAATTAATAATTTTTTTTGTATCTGTTGGAGACATAAATAAAATATAATTAACTATAACATTGTAGGTAATGCAAATTTTATAAATAAATTTTATAAAATAAATTAAGCAAATGTTAATTTATTTAAATTTATTTTATTCTCAGACAACATGCATATCTAAAAATGTGATAAAGAGGAGAGAACATCATAAAGAGGTCTTTCAAATAAAAATAGTGTGCTGTCTATGTTGTTATAGTTATATTTTTTAAAAGATAAATCTGCTAAAAACTGTATATAGAATTTTATGATGTTAACAGTGTAACTTATATTAATATAGACTGCAATTCTATGTCTATATAATAATGATGCAAATATATTTTTCTTAAGCTATAAATTCATAATGTTAAGATAATTCGCTAGAAGTTAAGGATGAGTTAATATAATTGATTTATGTAATAAGAATGCAAATTGCAAAGCTCAAGAAATGACTATCGACTTTTACTCTAAAATGTAAATATAAAAATTTTTTATATTTTATATTTATATTATTATAATATTTTATATTATTATATTTTATATTATTATATTTTAAATATAAAAATAAGAGAATCTGGAACAATTAAGCGAAAAAGGCCATATTTGACTGAAGCGAATCTTGATATCTAATAATATTTTATATTGAATTTTACAATTTCTAATTCAAGCAAATGTATCGATTATTTGCCGATCTTGAAACACAGTCTTAAACACAGTTCTAAGTTAAAGTATATATATTACAAATTAAATTGACAAATGATTTAATATTACTACTAATGAGCATTTTGAAAATATCATAAAAAATTTATTGCGAAAAATATTATCTTAGCTGAGAAAAACATTGAATTGAATTAAATTAAACAGATTTTTTAGATTTAGTAGATTTCAATATTTCTCTTAATTTTACATCTACTTATTATCTTAATTACTTTAGAGAAGAAACAAATATATTATATATACATTTTGTACATATTATATATTTTAATTGCCATGTCAGATCCGAGTGATGCATAAATTTCCACAAAAACTCCCTTACTCATTTGTGAGTTTTATGTATCCAGTTGAAAGAAATTTTATTAAATATTTAAGATATGTTCAATAATAATAAAGTATATCAAAAATAATTATATTAAGATATTAATATACTAGATTTATTATAAGATGATGTCTTAAAATCAACTCAATGTTCAAAATATTAATAAATTCAAAACTGAATTTGTTTTATGTCATTATTGATCGTGAACCTCTATCTATTGTAAACTCTTCATTCAATATAAAAATCTTTATTATGAGAAATTGTTTTGAAAAAAGTTATCATTTGTAAAGCAAATAACGATTTTATTTTATTGGCGTCCTGTCATTCGGGCTAATTCAGTTCGTGTGAAAGCATAAGCGATAACGAGTACAAAAATGAAACGTGGACTTGATATCTTTATATGATGATCTATATATTGATCGCAAAATTAGCCAATCATGATTTTACAATTTATGAATAAGCCAATTTGACAGGTGCTGTAGTTATAGTTTGTGTTATAGTCAGCAAATATTTTCTCCTTCTTATTAGCAATTTTGAAATTGGATCCAATCGTAATAACTATAGTCAGCAAATATTTTCTCCTTCTTAGCAACTTTAGATCCGACTGTGATGAAAACAAACAAAACTATCATTATATGTTATTTGAGTTATTTCTCTTTGTGAAGTTTATTTTTAACTGTACTTAACAAATTAATAAATACGCATACTTAAAATATATTAAAAAAGGAATAAATAATTTGTTTCTTTGTTAAATTAAAAAATATAAAAATATATATCATTTTTTTAAATAAAAATGTGCTTTACAAGTAACAATAAAAAGTGTTATGCAATATGCGATATTTTGTATAATCTATGACAAAAGTTAAGTATATATTTACATATTCATGTTTAATGTTGTTATATATTCAATTTAATATTGTATTAGTCTTTGAAAATCTGAAAATTTTTAATTTATTTCTGGGTATAAATTTGTACAATATAAATATGTATATTACAGTATATATAAAATTACATAATTAATACATCATGTAATGTACTATATACAATATTATATTTAATTACAATGTATTAATTATACATTGTATTGTATAATTAAATAATTAATATAATCATAAAATTTGTTTGCTAAATTTATTTTGTATTACAAAATCTATTTATGTTTTGACAAATATATTCGTTTTAAATATTTACAACCTAAATAATAATAAATATATTCGTTCTAAATCTTAATTTCTTCGAAAAGATAGTTATTCCGTTATAAATTCAATTTCTTTAAAAACTTTTCCAAATTTCATAATCTTTTACGCCTTAAATATTTTAATATTCTCTTTAAATTTTTTTTATGATTGAGTAGCCACAAAGTTGATTGCAAAGGCGTTTCGATTATCGTAAGGAACATAAAAAAATTTATGATATATAGTGGGTTGACGACTTTCAGTTTTATAAGAACATGCGATTTAACGCATGTTTCTATGATATTAAAATCCTTTTACAGTTTCTTCAATTAAAAAATTCAATAATTATTACATAAATTCGCGAATTTTCCTATTAGTATGGAGAAATGCAACGCAGCTCGAAATCAGACCATGGAGTTGAGAATTATTTGAGTACGATTGATCAGCCTTTCACCAATTTTCTCTTTTCTTTCCGCGATTCTTATTTGCTCGAATATACAAAGTTAATGCAAGACTCTTGCAGAAAAGTGATGCGGTAAAATAACAAACCGCTAATTTGCGAAATGTATCTATGTAGATGAGAAAGAGTGAGACATAATCATAGAGAAAATATGTATTTCGCTACAATGTACATTTCGCTTAGTTATGAAACTCGCAATATAAATGGTATAAAGATTACACTGTAAATTGAATTTTACATAATTTACACGTTTTAATAATAACGTGCTTGTTGCTCTCCTTTCTTTCTCTCTCTCTCTCTCTCTCTCTCTCTCTCTCTCTCTCTCTCCTTATTCATCCATTTATCTGTCAATCTTGATTATCAACATCTCAATATATTAAAATTTTAAATATAATAAAATATATATTAAAATTTTCATGCCGTTACAGTTCACAGCCATGGAAGAAAAAATAGCAAAATCCGAAATTATATCTTTTTACAAAGATAAGACCATTTTTATTACCGGCGCTTCCGGTTTCATGGGTAAAGTTCTCTTAGAGAAATTGCTGTTTACCTGCTCCAATCTCAACAAGATCTACATTCTCATACGAAACAAG
>Ga0157364_1001353_pt1 | contig 20611 bp, 18 predicted proteins | sample AttsexASBM2_FD_111476 | JGI IMG/M metagenome (GOLD analysis project Ga0157364, IMG submission 111476) | Fungus gardens microbial communities from leaf cutter ant in Ribeirão Preto, State of São Paulo, Brazil - Atta sexdens ASBM2 | ecosystem: Host-associated > Fungi > Mycelium > Unclassified ...
GGCGATGTCCTTATCATGTCAGGCCCTGCTTGCAGGAGAGTTTATCACGGTGAGTCTTCTTGGTCAATTCAACCATTTGATATTCATGCACTATCTAGGTGTCCCCCGAATTCTGGAAGGCACGCTCCCTCCTCACTTCATGTCAGGACTACTTCCAGACAGTGAAAGAGAATCTTGGGCGCCGTACGAACAATACATGCGTACAACCAGAATTAATGTCAATGTCCGCCAAGTCTTTCCAAAAGACTTTGATCCTAGCGTAGCCACACAGGGAAAATAGAGATGCGAAACTGAGGGTAGTTTAAGCCATTCTTACTGGTTGTATATTACAGTGTGCTTGAACACAAAGTCAATATCGAAATATATTTATATTATTAGCAGAGGAAAATATCTAGGCTGGTTCCAGCTTTGAGTTTCTTGGACAGATTCATTAATGGAGTATGAACAAGTATTTCTATGTAGATAAATACTATTATAAATTTCCATATTCATGAGTTAGGGCGACCAGGTCATCACTTCTCTCTTCTATACCACCATCTTGTATGGTAGCGCCTAACAGAGAAATTGCGAATAAATACAATTTTACTCCCTCAGCTATGTCTAGTCTCAATGATACCAACAATGTATCGGAAGACATCAACATGGACGACCCTAGAGGCAGGTCCAATGCTGTCAGCAGGAACTCCTCCAGAGAGTCCTCAGTGAGTTCTAGGACCTCTTCTGTAGCATATTCAAAACGAATGGAAATCCAAAGCGATGACCTGAACTGGGCCAATCAAACTGACATCGAATTATTCAAAGTTCCATTCTCCTCTCAAGCAGGGGGGGAGAGTAACAACCAGGTCCCGGCAAATGAAACTCCCTGTGGTCCCACTACACGTGTGGACCTTGCTAACAACATGTTCCCCAATCCCGATCATTCCGATCTAACCCCACCCTCTCTAAGTTATGCTGAACTTCAACCTGCGGACCTTAGCTCATGGGAAGGCCGAACTCAGCCAATATCCATTTTTGGTAGAATCAGCATTCAAGACATTGATGTCAATAACATCAAAACATCTTTGACGCGTATCTCGGAATTCATTGCGAACCATCACATCAAGAATAACAAGGAAACCGATATACCTTGTTTAGAAAGTTTCAGTAAAATTGCTTTTGAACTGGTTAAATCCATCTACAAAGGAGGATGGGATAACTTGCTTGCGGGGGATAGTTCCAAGTCGTTCCGAGATAAAATCAAGGAAGAATTCACAACAAGAGTTCCAAGTGCCCCGACGAACAGGAGATCTGATAGATTTCCTCCTACTAAGCCAGTGGAATTCACTAACATTCCCCTGCCACTGAACCCGACTAAACTGCCCAAAGAAGGAGGCACAAAACCGAAGTTAAATGGTAAACCCATTAACGACAAACCCACTAACATCTCTCCCAAACCAGCTCGTACCTACGCTCAAGCTTCATCAGCAAATATTTGTGATATTCTTAAGCTCAAAGAAAATTTTCCCAAACTATCCGACAAAAAAATCGAGGAAATCCATAAAACTGTCCACAACTCCAACACCCTAAACTACGGTTAAACATGACCACTAAAGGACCTTCGCGCAAGCAAATCATTGTCCCCGTGGGCAGTGATAATATCAAGACGTTCATGACTTTGTCAAATGACCATGTCATTAACGTAAACCAGGCTCTTAAAAACGTCAAATCCGATGTTATTATTGATTTCATCCATCTGGACCATAGAGGACTCATTTTTGTGTTGAATAAAGTTGCTGCACCATCTGACATCTGCGTTGTCAGTAACTATGTAAAAAACGCCAATAACATGAACTCTGAAGATGTTCAAGATGCTTGTCTTCCACAATCTAAGTCATATCTCAAGATTTTGGGTCTTCCTTATCACATCAAAAACATCATCAAATCAACACACATCTTTAATGACATCAAAGTTGTGTCCAAGCCACAAGTATGTAAAGTTTTGCCCAAGTCCGATATGGCTATTGTGTGGATTGATATTTGGGACTCTCAAAACAGATCTTTGGCTAAGAGAATCATTAATTGAAGCTTCAATGTAGGAAACTTCATTGCCTCTGTGAGAGAAGCTAATATGAACCCCAGCATTCCACAATGCAAAAATTGCTGGAAGTGGGGCCACACCACATTCACATGTTGCTTCCAAGGGTCTCATTGTGTCAAATGCAATGGACTACACAAATCCAAACATCACTGTCATTTTGGTTAGTGTTGCAAAGCCAACTTCAAGATGAACCCCCCTTGTTTTGAGACTAAGCAAGGAGAACTATGTTCATATACCTTCAAGTGCTTAAATTGTAAAGGCAATCATCAAGCTGACTCCAGTGCATACCTGTTCTGGTGCCATTGTTTCAACAAAGAATGGTACTCCAAGAAGTATCAAAAGTTCCGTGAAAACAGAAACATGTCAATTCACTCAGCTGTGAGTAAAGATCAAGCATGATTAAACTCCATCAAAATCTAAAATTTCCATATTCACAAATAATGCATATTAGGGTGACCAGGTGAAAGTATTGAAGAGGTTTTGAAATTTCAGAAAATCCTAAGTATATTATTTCTGATATACCAGTTACACAAATCACCTCCTGAAAATTCTAAGAGAACAGAATGGTCATGACCCACTTCAAAACCCTTAGATTTTATTCTGATTTTACTTTTGTTTTCCCTTGTTTTGGACAATAACAAAGCATGTGTAACATATTAGGTGGTGTCATAGAATATGAGGCAATTGTATATATGATTATATTATGCATGATAGTAAAAATAGTGTAGGAATATAGTGAAATGTCAAGCATGGTTCATACTTGATGCAAAAAGTCCATAGAGTTAAGATAAGATTCAAATCAAGTGTGAAAACTTGCCTGAGAATGCAGTATTATGGACTTTGGCAGATAACCTTGACTTTTAGCTTATATACTATACTATCTACTTGTCACTTGATTACAGTAAGAATAGAGTACAAGATTAATGAGTACTGATAAAAATAAATATGTTACTATTAACACTGAAGTTTTTGTATTGTTAGAGTGATTCATACTTACCAGAAGATTTACATAGAAGATAGATCAAATATTGAAAACTTAGTGAATACAAATATAGATTCAAGTCAGAAGTAGGATGCTATGTGGATGATAACCTTAGCTTAAACTAGAAGATATTGTATCTAGCTGTTAGATTATTATGATCAATACCTCATGGTATATAGGTGGTTGCTTTATAAATGATAGGTATTGGGGTTACTTCTCTATGACTCAATGATCAGCTGTGCTGTGTGTTAACAATATGTAGGATTAGTCAGTGCTTTATATACTAGTAGAGGTATCCTTATATTTTTTGACTTATTTCCTCATTGCTAATGTATATATTCTTTATAGTTTTTAGATATATAGCTGTAGATACTATCCTGTATCCTTACACTTTACCAATTGATTGTCTTCCCTTTCTCTACTCAAGTCTTTGCCTAAGTTGCAACCTGAGCCAAGCTTAAAGGTTATAACATTTGGTAAAGTGTTACTAGGCTCATCTTGCAAAAGAAGAGTATATAGTAGTCAGGCTACTGGAATATTACATGATTTTAGACTATCAAGAAGACAAACAATACTTGTTGCAAAGCCTACAGACAGCAGGATGAATCAACATCAAGGAAACAGTATAGAGATATTATTAGAATGATTAGAATTATTAAGGATCACTAAAGAAGATGCCTCAGACAGAACAACAGATGAAATATCAATAGCACTAGCACCAGTAGTACACAACAAACAGGTAGTCATCAGTCATGCTTAAGAGCATAGTTCTAAATTTAGGATAGTTTGATAGGGACAGGACAAAATTTGAAGACTGGTAGAGAGGAATACAATTGTTTTTCAAGAATAACAGAGTCATGACAACAAACAATAGGATCACAGCTATCCTAGCCCACCTTAGAGAGGGCATTACAAGCATCTATGTCCAGAAGAAATTAGACCAAATAGAAGATGAATAAAATATCTAGGATTGGGAGAAGTTTGTCAGAGAAATTAAGACAATGTTTAGTGACAAGAGTAAGACAGCAGATGCTAAATGGAAGATTAAGATATTCAAGTAGAGCAAGAAGCATATTGCCAACTTTATGATTAAGTTTGAAGCATTAGCCATGAAGGCTGAAATTAATAATATACATACAATATTCTTATTAAAGAAGAATGTTAGAATGGATATTATCAAAATGATACTAAAGTATCTACTAATAGTAACACAAGAAACACTCAGAGAATAGAAGATGGTAATAACATTAGTTAGTTAGAAATATGAATCTATAGAAAGTCAATAAGACTACAGAACAAGTATAGAAATAACCTACAGAGGAAAAGACATATTCATAGATATTGAAAAGACTAAGAATAATTTTGATAAAGATGGGAGACCAAGATGTTTTAATTGCAATATATACAAGTATATGGCAAAGAAATATCAAAGGCCAAAAAAAGGACAAGACATGAGAAAATGTTATAAGTGTGACAAAGTAGAACACATTACAAAAGATTGCAGGTCAGAACAGAAGATAAAAAACTGGAGTATCTAGAAAGAATTAGATAAAGAAAAAGACAACAAGTAGAAGGATTTTGCCAAAGAAAGGATTTTGCCAAAGGTTTGAAGTAGACATAATATAATGAACCTCTGTACATAATTTCCAAAATCAATATGTTATTTCAAATCAACAAAACAACAATGTTGTGGTAACTACTAGACACAAAGTCCAATAATCACACAAGATAGTAAAGCTCTTAATAGGCTATCAATGTGGGAATCACAAGAGAACTTGATAAGGAGTCTTTGCTGAATTGCTATCCTATTTATATAATTTACAGATGGTCCATGCTAACATTAATTTAAACTTGCCCTAAAGTCTGTGCATTGTCTATGCTTCATCCTCATATCTTTCCTATAGATATTATACTGTATATATATGCTTTGATATTATCTTTTTAGTCTGCTCTTGCCTAATCTAGGCTTATGACCTTACATCATGTGATATGTCATGTGACTACAGTCACATACCTCTTCATTATCAATAAAAAGAAAAAGAAAATCAAAGAAAAGAAATATAAAATCAAGAAAAATAGATAAAAGAAAAAGAAAAATGTTAGTATCCAAGCACACTATAACAGTACTGTCAGGAGTACAGTATGAAGTACATATATAGTACCAGCCAGATGTTAAAGCTAGGCTTGACATTACATACTTTTAGCATAACTGGTTTAGGTGAATTAAATATACAAACCAATATCAAGACAACAAATAGAAAGAAACTACAGTTACAGGTATTAGTGAATTTAAGATGTACTTATACAGAGATCAACAAGTAGCTAGTGAAAGAAGAAAGAATTAAGATGGAGAACCTATAGATAAATTTTTTAATGTAGATGAAACCAAAAATGGAGAAGTCATAAGATTTATGCTACTAGAAGTTGAGATAAATAAATACAAGAAACAAATTGATGTAGCAGTAATGAGTTTAAACAGTATGAACATGTTTCTAGGATATGACTGGTTGGTTAAACACAATCCAGAAGTAAATTGAAATATAGAAACTATACAGTTTACAAGATGTCCAAAAAATTACAGAATATAATATTAGGATATATTGTTCAGAAACCAAAAAATACAGTTAATAAATAACTAGGATAAAGGACAATAGGAAATAAGAAAAGAATTGGATTCAAAAAATCTAGAGGACCTTCTAGAGTACATTCTGTCAAAACTGAAAGTGATAAACTTGACTTTTCTTATTTCTCTTTCTCATTTTTTTATTATTCTTTTGATTTTCTTTTCCATTTTCTATTTTTGGAACTAGGGTTAGGGATAAACTAATGAGATCACATAGTCACAAGTCACATGATTTATGGAAGAATGTAGAAGGTTCTGGAATAAGGTTATACTATATGTGTAACACATGTAGATCTTAAGACTAATACATGACTGTTTAGAGTAGAATAGAAGTAGCTAGTATGAACTATGTAGATTTAGTATATAAGGTAGACTATCTTATACAGAGTTCTCCATTAAGTTCTCTTGTGTTAACCTAATACAAGGTTCATTCTTTTGATCAACTCTAAGATCTTAAGTTTGTAACACATTCAACTATTCACCTCTCTGTTTGACAAGAAGAAATTTGAAAAACTACTGAAAAAACAAGAATAGGACCATAGAATCAACTTTATAGAAGATGTATCTAAAGAGTTAAATGCTAAGGCTTATGCAATAACAATAAAAGAAGACAAGGCTTTGAACCAATAGCTAAATGAATAATTCAAGGCAGGATTAATAGTAGAATTGAGTTCAAGATATGCAACACCATGTTTTTACATTTCAAAGAAGAATAGATCACTATAACTAGTATAGGACTACAGGAAATTAAGCCAATATACAATAAAGGACAAAATACCACTACTCTTAATTGGAGAAGTAATAGACAAGCTCAAAGAGACAAAAACTTTAACAAGTTTTTAATCTGGGGTTACAATAATGTATAAATTAAGGAAGGAGATGAATAGAAGACTGCTTTCCTAACAAATAAAGAACTCTTTGAACTAAAAGTCATATACTTCAAATTATGCAACTTACTAGAAATATTCCAGAAAATAATAAACAGCATTTTCAGAGAATTATTGCATGAAGAAATATTAGCAAATTATATAGACAATTTTGTTATACTAGCTAAGACTAGAAAGAAACTTGAAGAAAGAACAATTTAATTTTTGAAGATAGCAGAAAAACATAATCTCTGTTTTAAACAGTCAAAATGCAATTTCAATATGAAAGAAATACATATTTTAGGAATGGTAGTTAGAAGAGGAGAAGTTCAGATGGAAAATGACAAAATTAAAGTGGTTAAGAAATAGAAAACCCCTACCAAGATAAAAGAAGTGGAAAACTTCTTAGAATTCATAAACTTTTACTGACAATTCATCAAGAATTTTAGTCATATAGCAAAACCTCTCAATAAACTTAAAGGAAAGAATAAATAAAATGGGAAGAAGAATATCAAAGAGCATTTGAAGATTTAAAAGACAAAATCATAAGTCAACTAGTACTTGCTTTTTGATTATGATCTTAAACTTGGCTTAGATTGCAACTTAGGCAAGACCTAAGAGTAGAAGAGATAGATGATCAATTAGTAAAGTGTAAGGATATAGGATAGTATCTACAGCTATATATATCTAGAAACTATAAGGAATATATACAGTAGGAATGAGAAAAATATAAGGAGAATATAAGGAAGCCTTGACTACTATATGAGGTGCTGACTAATCATACATAAAGGAAACATATAGCACAGCCAATTATTGAGTCATAATAAAGAAATCCTAATATCTGTTATCTATGAACAAATTACTTATGAAATATGAAGTATCAATTGTAATATCTTTCAAAGAAAAATAAAAAATTCAGAATAGAAACATATGCTTTAGAATATACAATTGGAGGAGTCTTATCCAAAGAGCAAGAAGAGAAATGGAAACCTATTACTTTTTTATAAGGACAATGTAACCAGCTAAAAAAATTACAAGATATACAACAAGAAATTACTTGCTATAGTGGAAGCTTTGATAAAATGGAGACAATACTTGTTAGACACTACAGAGAAATTCAAAGTTTAAACAGACCATGAAAATCTCAAATATTTCCAAAAACCATACAAACTCAATGGTTGACAAACAAGATAGTATTTGAAGTTGCAAGATTATGACTTCATATTACAACATATCCTAAGAAAGATAAATATGAAAGTAGATGTTTTATCCAGAAAGAATCAAGTAGATATAATAGATGATAGTAAAAATGTCAAGTTGCTTAAGGGTGAACTATGAACAAGACAAGTCAGTATGGAAGCAAAAGTGATATTAATTAGAGAAAACTAGATTATAAAGATAATGGACAAGTATGGAAAGACAACAGAATAGTTTATATCAAAGAAAGAATTTATGTTTCAAATAACAGGAAAATACAAGAGCAAGTCTTACAGAAAAATCATGATTCAGTAGACATAGGACATCTAGGACAACAAAGAATGTCTGAGTTAATCAAGAGAAACTATTGATGGTCAGAGATTAAAGGAGACATTAAAAATATATATTCAAGGATGTATGAAATGCCAACAAAATAAGATTTAATATATAAAGAAAGTAAGAAAAGTTCACCTATTGGAAACATCAAATGGACCATAGCTGTTATGATTGATCTCTCATATCTTCAATGTGGTTAGCTTATGGACTACAGATATTGAAGTTACTTCTTTATAACTCAATGATTGGCTATGCCATATGTTGTCTCAGTCAGTATCTCATATGGTAGGCAAAACTTCCTTATGCTTTCCTTATATACTATAACTTGTTTGCCTCACCTATAAATATATGGTCTTTAGATATATATAGCTATAGATACACTCTTGTATTCTTATGCTTTACCAATTGACTTTATCTCCTACTCTTACTCAAGTTTTTACCTAAGTTACAATCTGAGCTAAGCTTAAAGGTTACAACATTTGGTAAAGTGTCATTAAGGTTACCTTGCAAAATGAGAGTGTATAATAGTTAGACTACTAGAACATTTATGGTTTTAGACCATCAAGAAGATAATTAATACTTGTGGTACAGCCCATAGATAACAAAATAGATCAATGTCAAGAAAATAATATAGAGACATTATTAGAGTGATTGGGATCATTGAAAATCACTAAAGAAGACACCTTAGAAGAAACAACAGAATATACAGATGAAATGTCAGTAGTACTAGTATCAGCAACAGTACAGAATGAACAGGCAGTCATGCCAAAGAGTATAGTCCTAGATCCAGGATAATTCAATGAGAACAGGATGAAATTCAAAGACTAGTATAAAAGAATCCAACTATTTATCAAGAGTAATAGAGTAATAGGAACAGATAACAGGATAACTGTAATTCTAGCCCAACTTAGAAGGGACATAACTAACATTTATGCCCAAAAAAAGCTAGATCAGCTTGAAGAAGAACCCAGGATTGTATTGCCAATTTCATAATGGAATTTGAAGTATTAGCTATAAAGGCTGAAATTAATGACCTACATACAATATTTTTGCTGAAGAATAACATATAAATAGACATTATAAAAATAATATTGGGATACCCACCAATAGCAGCACCAGAAACACTTAGAGAAAATGGCAATTACCTTAGTAGAACAAGGATACAAATCTATAGAGAGCTGACAATATTATAGAATGAGAACAGAAATGACATATGGAGAAAGAGGTGCACTTATAGATATTGAAAAAGCCAAAGATAATTTTAATAAAGATAGAAAGCCCAGATGCTTTAACTACAACATATATGGATATATGACAAAGAATTATAGAAAGCTGAAGAAAGAATGAAATGCAAGAAAGTGCTATAAATGTGACAAGATAGAGCATATTTCCAAAGATTGTTGATCACAATATAAGATGAAGAATAGAAGTGTCTAGAAAGAATCCAATGAAAAGAGTGATGACAAGTGAGAGAGTTTTGTTGGAGATTTGAAATAGGCATAATATAACAAACTTCTGTACATAATGATTTTCAAAATTGATATATTATTCCAAATCAATAAAATAACAAAGAAAGGAAATTAAACATGCAAACTAACATTAAGACAAAAAACAAAAAGAAAATATAGTTACAAACACTAGTAAATTCAGGATGCATACATACTGGAATCAACAAACAGCTAGTGAAGGAAGAAAAAATCAAAATAGAACTAATAGACAGATTATTCAATACATATGGAATCAAGAATAGAGAAGTTACACAATATACATTACTGAAAGTCAAGATAAATAGACACAAGAAAAATATCAACATAACAGTCATGAATTTAAATAGCACAGATATGTTCTTAGGATATAACTGGTTGGTCAAACATAGCCCAGAAGTAAATTGGAACATGGGAAAAATATAGTTTATAAGATGTCTAAGAATATATAGGATGTAACATTAGAATATATTGTTCAAAACTAAGAGAATACAGCCAATGGATAACTAGGAAAAAGAATACTAGGAAATATGAAAAGAACTAGACCCAACAAATCTAGAAGATCTTCCAAATTACATTCAACTATTCACTCACTTATTTAACATGAAAAAATTTGAGAAGTTACTAAAAAAAAAGAAATAAGACCACAAAATCAACTTAACAGAAGATACACTAAATGAATTAAATACAAAGGCCTATGCAATAACTATTAAAGAAGAAGAAGCATTAAACAAATAGTTGAACAAATAGTTACAAGTAGGATTAATTGTGGAATCAAGTTCAAGATATATAATACTATGTTTCTATATTCTGAAAAAGAATGAATTATTACGATTGGTATAAGATTACTAAAAGTTGAACTAATACATAATAAAGAATAAAATACCACTATCTTTAATTAGAGAAGTAATTGACAACCTCAAAGAGACAAAATACTTTAACAAGTTGGATCTCATCTGGGAATATAACAATATACAAATTAAAAAAGGCAATGAATGAAAAGTAGCATTCTTAATGAACAAAGGGCTATTCAAACTCAAAGCGATGTATTTTGGATTATGCAAATTGCCAGAAACATTTCAAAAGATGATGAACAGTATATTCCAGAAGCTATTACATAAAGAAGTACTGGAAAATTACATGAATGACTTTGTAATACCTGCCAAAACAAAGAAGGAACTAGAAGGAAGAACAATATGCTTTCTAAAGATGGCAGAAAAACATAATCTCTGTTTCAAATAGTCAAAGTACAATTTCAATACCAAGGAAATTTCTATTCTAGAAGTAGTAGTCAGACAAGGAGAGGTTTAGATAGAAAATGACAAGATCAAAGTGGTGAAGGAATGAAAAACTCCTACTAAAATAAAAAAAGTGGAAAGCTTCTTAGGATTTGCAAATTTCTACTAATACTTTATCAAGAACTTTAGCCACATAGTGAAATCTCTTAATAAGCTCAAAGGAAAAAAGAAATGGAAATGAGAAGAGAAATATCAGAAAGCATTTGAGGAACTCAAGGATAAAATCACAAGTCAACTAGTACTTACCCTGCCAAAGAAGAAAGAAAAATTCAAAGTAGAAATGGATGCATTAGGATATGCAATTAGAGAAGTCTTATTCCAGGAACAGAAATGAAAATGGAAGCTTATTGCATCTTTATCAAAAACAATGCAACCAGCTGAAAGAAATTATGAGATTTATAACAAGGAATTACTTGCAATAGTAGAAGTCCTAACAAAATGAAGGTAATATTTACTGAATACTACAGAGAAATTTGAAGTCTGGACAGATCATGAAAACCTCAAGTATTTTCAAAAACCACACAAGTTAAATAGACAATAGGCAAGATGGTATTTGAAGTTGCAAGGCTATGACTTCATACTATGATATATTCTGGGAAAGACAAATATGAAAGTAGATGTACTATCAAGAAAAGACCAAGTAAACACAAAAGAGAACAACAAAAATGTCAAATTGCTCAAGAATGAGTTATGGACAAGAAGAGTAACCACAGAAGCAGAAGTGGTTATAATCAGAAGAAACCAAATAAGAGAACAAGAAGTCTAAAAGAAATTGGAAAAGAATAAAGGACAGGCATAGAAAGATAATGGAATAGTATACATGAACAGAAAGATCTATGTTCCAAAAAATTGGAAAATACAAGAGCAAATCCTACAGAAAAATCATGGACTAGTAGATGTAGGACATTTAGAACAACAATAAATGCTCAAGTTAATTAAGAGGAACTATTGGTGGCTAGAAATTAAGAACAATACCAAGAAGTATATTCAAGGATACATCAAATACCAACAGAATAAAGTACAACACATGAAGAAGACTAGAGAACTCTATCTATTAGAAATACTGGAAGGACCTTGGCAAGAAATTAGTATAAGACTATTATCAAAATCAAATAGATGTTATAGTGGTTATAGTAAATTGATTCATGAAAATGATTAGGCTTAAAGCAACAATGATAGTAGCATCATTAAAAAACATTGCTAAAATCTATTGGGATGAAATTTAGAAATTACATAGAGTACCATGAAAGGTAATTAGCAACAGAGGACCTCAATTTGCATTCAAATTCATAAAAGACTTGATGAAAGCATTGGAAACATTGGACAAGAGGTATTTTAACTGAAGCTACTAAAAGGATAGATGATATACAATGTGTTTAATGACAACTTATTGACATGATGCAAAGAACTATATTTTAAGAGACAACATATGGATTTAGCACTACTACCAGATATTATCAATGAGAAATAAGAATACAAAGTAGAAGAAATTAGAAATCATAGGAAATAAGAATACAACATGCAATTCTTGGTACATTGGAAAGGCTATGAGAATGAACATGATTAATGGATTATAGAAACAGGATTATTACATGTTAAAGAAGTAATTAAAGACTATTGGGCAAAGATTTTGAGTCAAAACCTATAAAAGAGAGGGGTAAAATATCAAATTGACATCTCAAGTTACACCAACATTGAGAAATCTATTCAAATGGCTCAACAATTCTTCACTGCATCCACTTCTTCTAATCCATATATCTCTTACACTGTTAACAATATGGACTTTATTATCACTTTAAGCAATGAAAGAAAGGACTGGATGAAAAAGTACCACAGAATTATTAGAGAATTGGAGACAATAGCCAATATTCAACATCAATTGCAGAATATAATCCAATTAGCCAAAGTAGCAAACACTCAACTAACAGAAATCAAGACCATCATCTTATAAGCAAGTAATATATATATAATACAAACTGGTGGAGATATATTCAGCATATTAGGGGAACTATAAGATATTACACAAGGAGATATGGAGAAACAAGCAAATCACATCCAAGTGCTATTAGTTAATGAATTGGAAAAATATGGTGGTGAAAAAAACAAACAAGTAGAGGTATATATCAAAGAAATCTAGAAAGCATACCAAGAATTATCTCAAGAAACACATTAGCCAATGGATATTAATAAAGAAAAATAGAAAGAAGGTATTGTTCAAGATGAAGAAATGTTTTTATACAAACCATATAATATATCTTCAGAAAAAAGTCAATCAAAGATGCCAGAACCAATATTCATACAAGAAAAGGTCAATAACCTGAAAAAGATACTATAATTACCAGTAAAAGCAACACTATTCTATCTACCACCTCATTACAAAACTCTTCAACAAAATAGTGAACAAGATAAATAATACTAGAAAGAAATAGCTATAGAGTTTATCAAACAAAAGCATAATACTAATATAAGCAGAAGAGGATTTCTGATTGAAATGTTTACAGGAGAGCTGTTATATGAACCTTTCTTTATTATATTAACTTTACAAGAAGAGATAATTATTAGACCAACAAGGAAATTGGTCACATCATATGTAATTGGAGACCTAGTATTTTTGGATTGAAGTTTATAGAGATATGAATGCTAAAATAGGAGTATTGTTATAATTGATCTCTCATATCTTCAATGTGGCTATCTTATGAACTACAGATATTGAAGTTACTTCTTTATAACTCAATGATTGGCTGTACTACATGTTGTCTCAATCAGTACTACATGTAGTAGGCAAAACTTCTTTATGCTTTTTTCATATACTATAACTTGTTTACCTCATCTATATATGGTCTCTAGGTATATATAGCTGTAGATACACTCTTATATCCTTATACTTTACCACCTTTATCTCTTACTCCTACTCAAGTCTTTGTCTAAGTTGCAATCTGAGCTAAGCTTAAAGATTATAATAATGGTAAGAAATCAGCATTGACATTATTAGACTACTACCAAAATCAAATAGACAAGATACAATAGTGGTTATAGTGGATTGATTCATCAAGATGATTAGGCTTAAAGCAACAATGACAACAATATCATTAAAGAATGTTACCAAAATCTATAAGAATGAAATTTAGAAGTTACATAAAGTTCCACAGAAGATTCTTGGTAACAGAGTATCTCAGTTCACTTCAAAATTCATAAAAGATTTAACAATGATATTAGAGACAAAAAACATTGTCTACTGCATACCACTCTCAGACAGATAATCAAATAGAATGAATAAACCAGGAAGTTGAGGTATTTCTACAACATTATGTAAAATATCAGTAGAATAACTAGACAGAATAGCTATTAGCTATGTAATTCTAGTACAATAACAAGAAACCAAGAAACATGCAGTAATAGGATATACAACTATTCAAACTAAACTTTGGAAGACATTCATAGAAAAAAGACCTAACTATCAAGATGGAATTACCAAAGTTAAAAGAATTTCTAGAAAAACTACAGAAGAGTTGGAATAAAGTAAGAAGATCAATGGAAATGGAAAAAGAAGCCATGAAGAAGCAATTTGACAAAAAGAGATGGAATCTACAAGGTTTGAAGATAAGAGACAATATGTGGTTGGAAGCCAAAAATATCCAATCAAATTGACTCTTAAAGAAGCTGAACTAGAAAAGATATGAATTTTTTAAAATCTCAAAAAATAGTAGTTAAGGAGCATTTTAGCTAGAGTTATTAGAAGAATGAACGATTTATAATGTATTCAATGGAAACCTGCTAACATAATGCAAGAAGCCACAATTCAAAGAACAACACATGAATACAGCTCTACCACTAGATATTATTAACAAAGAAGAGGAATATAAAGTAGAAGAAGTTAGGAATCACAGAAAACAAGGGCATGGTACCCAATTCTTGGTACATTGGAAAGGATATGGGAATGAGTATGATGTTATGACTTAATGATCTTAGAGTTGATTAATGAATGGAACCTTGTATTAAAGTTAATATAAAAAAACTTGATAAAGAGCTTAGTACAGGATTGTCTACCTTGTATATCTCAGACTACTGGTCTATATACTACTTTAGCCTATCCTAAATAACCATATGTCTGTTACAACCTTAGCTTAGAGCTCAGGTTGCACTTAGGCAAAGACTTGAGAGTAGAAAGGGGATTGTGTCAATTGGTAAAGTATAAAGAATACAGAGGTATCTCTACACTATATATATATAGTAACTATGAAGAAACTGTTTAGTGTACATGAGGATGAAGTAAGGATAAGATGTCTACTACATGAGGTGCTGACTGAGACTATTGCAGCACAGCTGATCATGTTATCATTGCCCTTGATCCTAGTCTTCCTTGTATCCAGGAGGCATCAATTATAATAATATCTGCCTTAAGGCTACTATATGTATATCATTATTCTTTTCAGAATTTTCTACCATTTTTTTATCATAGTATGTGATTATATAACAGTGTGACCTGTAACCTCCCACTGATCCCTAACTCTAGTTCTAAAAATAAAATAGACTGAAAGGAAAAGAAAAGAAGAAAAAAGAGAAGCAAATAAAATAGAGTCTAATCTTTGTGTTTCTAATAGTATCATCAAAATGAAGTAAACCAAAAACCTCTAAACCTAAATTTGTACAAGATGAAGTAATCAACCTGGAGAAAGCTATGGTACTAATGCAATTACCAACAAAAATGATGCCATTTTCTATCTACCACTAAACTATAAAATTCTTCAACCTAATAGAGAACAAAACAAGTAATATTAGAAAGAAATTGCTGTGGAATTTATAAAACAAAAACACAATAAAGTAAGGGTTTTTCATTGAAATGTATACTGGAGGTTTACCACACAAACCTTACTTTATTGTTCTAACATTACAAGGAGAGATTATTATAGAACCAACAAAGAAGATGGTTGCATTCTATGTAATTGGAGATTTAGTATTGATGGACTAGTTTATAGAAATATAAATGCTAAAACAGGAATATTGTTATGATCAATACCTCATGATATACAGATGGTTGCTTTATAGACAACAGATATTAGAGTTACTTCTCTATGACTCAGTGATTGGCTGTACTATGTGTTAACAATATGTAGGATTAGTTAGTATTTCATATACTAGTAGAGATATCCTCATATTTTCTGACTCATTTTCTTATTGCTAATATATGTATTTCTCATGGTCTTTAGTGTCAGAGTTGTAAGAAGGGAACTTAGTTCTTTTCTCATTTTTTCTCATGTTCTTTCTATTTTCTATTTTCTCTTCCTATTTTTAGCACCTAGGATTAGGGTTAGTAATAATATAGGTCACATGGTACAGAGAAGATTCTAGAAGGATAATATTATACTACATACAGACCTCATGGCTAACACATGGTTGTTTAGGGTAGGCTAGAAATAGCTAGCATAGACCATAAGAATTTGGTATATAAAGATAGACTATTCTGTACAGAGTTCTCTATTAAGTTCTCTTGTGTAAATCCTATACAAGGTTCTTCTTCTGTTCAGCACTAAGGGCTTGAGTCGTAATACTAGAACTTGATTCCAATTGTTGGGACTACTCAACACCGAGCCCTCCCTACTCTCACTCTCTAACTTATTCTTAATTGAAGAGCAACTCTGCTGTTTAGTTAAGAAGATATAGCTGGACTCTAGGCTCAAGGGGTATATTAGTTAGATAGGGGAAGCCTAGCCATTTGCTTGTATCAAAGCCCACTGCTACACACCAAGTGTATTACCTTGTGTGGACATAGTTATTATTTCTTCATCTATCAGTCTTGTGCTACAAACTCACTTATAGTTTGTCTATACAGAGGAACAGTGGTTGTTCTTAAAACATTGCTTAGAGTAGAATGGTCTTCTTAGGCCAAAATAGTTACATTTTTCTTAAGATAGTAGTTGGTAGAACAAATAGTCAGTAAATGGTGCCAGATGGGACAAGAAGAAGGCCTACTAAACACCTACCAAGATTTCGAGTTCAGAATACAAGTCAAAAGCTAAATCTAACATAGGATTGGTTCTTTCGACTCAAAAACAATCATTACATACCCTACCACCTCTCACCACTACTACTATATGAAATGAGCCAACAATCTGACTACCCCGCCATTATAAAGTGGTTGCAAGAATAAATCACTATATTATCCAAGCAAGTAGCAGCAAGGAGAGAAGGAGAAGCAACAAATCTAGAGGTAGCAAAGCTCCAGGTATTTGATGGGACCCCTTTGAAGGTCTTAGGATTCGTAACAGCATGTAAGCTATATGGAAAGGTAAAAATAAGAGGGGTGCTAGTAGAAGAACAGATCTAATAGGTGCTATCTTATATGCAGGGAGGGATAGCAGATGTGTGAAAAGAGAATGTGTTTGAAGAGCTGGAGGCAGGGAAATTAGAATTTGAGATGGTAGGGAAATTTTTAGCAGAGATAAAGAAGGAGTTTGGAGAAGGAGAGGAAGAGTTGGTAAAGGCAGCAGAGTTGAAGAAGCTAGAGCAGGAGGGGAGAACAATAAAGGAATTTGTTCAAGAATTCAAAAGGGCAGTAAGAGGGAGTGGGTATGAGAGAAGGCTGCTGGTCTGGTGAAAGAATTCAAGAGGGGAATGAATAGGGTGATAAGAAGGAAGCTAATAGAGGCTAAAAATCAACCCAGCTTCATTGAACAATGTTACAGAAGGGCAATGGCCCTTAATAGAAATTAGAGGGAGAGTAGATGAGAGGAGGAGAAATTGAAAGGTAAGAAAGAACAAGAAGGAGAAACTCTAAGACAGGAGCTAAGATAGATATTGCCATGACCCTTAGTGTAGCAGAGAAGACAAATGCCTTCTCAGCAAGCAACAACAAGGCCTGCTCCAATAGAGGGAGTAGAACAAACAAATGTAGTAATAGTGAGGAGACCAGGACAGGGAATGGGGGTGCCTCCTAAAAGAGATCCTTATACTATAGAGGTGGACAGGGGGAGAAACTGCTATGCCTGCAGGGGATTTGGGCACCTGGCCTTTCATTGTAGAGACTGGGAAAGCTCACAATAAATTTAGTGTACTAGCCACAGAAATAAATGCTGGTACTTTGGAAACAGAGGGAACTAAGAAAAAAGTAAGGAAGATAGAAGCAAGAACACTAAGGAAAGTTACAGTAAAAATCAGGTTAGAAAGGATAGATACGTAGGAAGAGATAACTGTAGAAGCATTGTTAGATAGTGGAGCAACAGGACTAGTAATGAGCTCAGAGTTTGTTAGGAAGCAGGGGTTCAAGTTAAAAAGGTTAGAAAGGCCAATATATATAAGGAATGTGGATGGGTCATTGAATAAGGAAGAGCCTATAGAATAAGAAGTGGACAGTAATTTTGGAGATGTCATGGTTAGCACACCACAACCCAGAAATAGATTGGAGAACAGGGGAAGTAAAAATGATGAGATGCCCAAAGGAGTGTGGAAAACAGTGAAGACTAGTGCAAGGAAAGTCAGGTTGGAAGAAACAGAAGGAGGAAGAAGTGAAAGAGAAAGCAGGAAGAAGCAGAAGAAAGGAAAGATAAAAGTGTTTGGGAAGAAACAATTGGAGAGAATGCTGATAAAGAAGGTATAGGACCATGCAATAAAAGTAAAAGAAGGATTTGTGCTGCAAAAGGAAAAAGTATACCTGTTGTCAAGAGAGGAAAGAGAGGAGGTTAGAGAGTTTATAAGAGAATAACTAAGGAAGGGGTACATTCAGCTGTCAAAGTCACCACAGATGGCACCAGTGTTCTTTGTAGGGAAGAAAGATAAGAAGAAGCAGATGGTACAAGATTACCAGTATTTAAATGAGTAGATGATAAAAAATAACTATCTGCTTCTCCTGATATCAGATGTCCTGGAGAATATTGGGACAAAGAAGGTCTTCACAAAAATAGACCTTAGGTGGGAATACAATAATATGTGGATAAAAGAGAGAGACAAGTGGAAAGCAGCATTCACTACACTAGAGGGGTTTTTTGAACCAACAGTGATGTTTTTTGGGGTTAACCAACTCACTAGCCATATTTCAAACAATGATGAACAAGTTGTTGAGAGACCTAATTAATACAGGTAAGGTGGCTATATTTATTAATGATGTGATAGTGGGAACAGAGACAAAGGAGGGATATGACGAGTTGATAATAGAAGTAATAAAAAAGACTAGAAGCAAACAATCTGTTTGTGAAGCCAGAGAAGTGTAAATGGAAGGTGAGAGAAGTGGGGTTTTTAGGAGTAGTAATTGTTATGAGATACTTTGAACATGAACAATTTTTATTTTCTTTTTCTTTTATTTTCTGACTTTATAGGGATTTTGTTTTCTTTTTCTTTTCTTTTGGACAATGAAGAGGCACATGACACTGCAGTCACATTATATGTCATGTGATGTGATGTCATAAGCCTAGAAGGTGGTGAAAGAATCTAGAAGATAATATTAGGGCACATGTATACAACATGGCGATCTTGAGGTGAACATGAGGAAGAAGTATAGACATAAGAGCAGGGTTAATTATTAAGTAGCACAGACCATGAGGACTTTGTATAAATAGGACTCTAATTAAAAAGAGGCTTCTTGTTGAGTTCTCTTGTGAACTTCTCACATCATATCCACTTTGAGATTTACTCATTTGTGCTATTATTTATCATTGTGATAAGTGGTTGCCACAATAGTAATAGGCCCAGAAGGAATTAAGATGGAGAAAGAGAAAGTAAAAGAAGTACTGGAGTGGCCAGCATCTAAGTGTGTCAAAGATGTTCAGAAGTTCCTGAAATTAGTGAATTACTATCACTGATTCATACAGGGCTTCACATTAATAGCAAGGCCATTACATGACATGGTAAAGAAAGATAGGAAGTGGGAGTGGACAGAAAGGCAGGAGAAAGCATTCAAGGAGTTGAAGAAGAGGTTTACATGAGAACTAGTGTTAGCCGCACCAGACCTAGATAAGAAGATGAGAATAAAAGTAGATACATCAGACTATGTGACAGGAGGAGTATTGTTAATGGAGGGGGAAGATGGACTATGGAGGCCAGTGGCATTCCTCTCAAAATTCTTGAACAAAACAGAAAGGAATTACGAGATACATAACAAGGAGATGCTGGTGATAATAAGGGGATTGGAAAACTGGAGACATTTGCTGGAAGGCACATATTTCAAGTTCAAGATCTGGACAGATTACAAGAATTTGGAATACTTCATGAAGGCACAGAAGCTGAATTAGAGACAAGCTCAATGGGCTCTATATTTGTCAAGATTTGACTTCATACTAAAGCATATGCTAGAAACAAAAATGGGAAAAGTGGATGGGCTGAATAGGAGACTAGACTAGAAAGTAGGCATAGATAAAGACAACAAGGACCAAGTAGTTATAAAGGACAATTGGATTCATAATTTACAAAAAGTAGTAATAGAAGGACTGGAAGTAGAAATATTAGAAAAAATTAAAAAAGCTAGGAGTAAAGATAAAGATATAGTTAGGGTAGTAGAAGAGATAAAGAAGATAAAAGTAAAGAAGGTACAAGGAAGTGAGTGGAAGATTGAAGGAGAGTTAGTATTGAAGGAAGGGAAGGTATATATACCAAAGGATGAGGAGTTGAAAGTGGAAATAATCTGGTGGCATCATGATATACCAGCAGCAGGACATAAAGAACAATAGAAGACAGTGGAATTGGTTACCAGAAACTATTGGTGGCCAGGAGTAACAAAAGATGTAGAGAGATATGTGGAAGGATATGATTTGTGTCAGCA
>Ga0157364_1001354_pt1 | contig 20608 bp, 8 predicted proteins | sample AttsexASBM2_FD_111476 | JGI IMG/M metagenome (GOLD analysis project Ga0157364, IMG submission 111476) | Fungus gardens microbial communities from leaf cutter ant in Ribeirão Preto, State of São Paulo, Brazil - Atta sexdens ASBM2 | ecosystem: Host-associated > Fungi > Mycelium > Unclassified ...
GCAAGACTTGGCAGTGTACTTTACTTTTACAAATTAACGCGTGATTTTACGGCTCTTCCATTCTATCCCTCTTACATACATACTCTATCATAAAAACATATCTTATTCACATTAATTACTTTTACACGGCTCGATTTACGCCAAAGTTATAACATTGATGTTATCAAACTGGCCAGTCATAGCTATTCCTCTGAAGAATGAAATGTGATTGGCCAATTTCATAATATCGATGTTACAATCTTGGCGTAAATTGAGTCGTGTAAACATAGACGACAGTTGATTTCTTTTTTATTTAACAATTTTTGATTTATAAAATTACGAACGAGCCATTTTTCCTTCAAGTGCAAAATTCCTCATGTTTAATATATCCCCCCCCCCCCTCTTCCCGAGATGTTTGATATATAACGTACAAGTGCCAACAACGTTAAATATTTATCAAATCACGTTACTTATCCTACAGCCGCAATGTGACGCACAATTCAACAACGCTAAAGAGACTTGTATTGGTGAGAGATTTTATTTTAGTTTATGGGTCTATACATCTAGAGTACTTAGGATAAGTACCTTCTAGCCCTTTCTCGGCTCCAACTTCTCTGTGCTCCGCCTTTCGACACCGATCGACATCAATGTGGCGACAAAAACATGAAAGCTCGCAAGAATGCCATTATCGGTTCGATATTTATTCGGGTTGCCGAATAATATGTGGAGAAATTCCAAAAATAAAAATTACGTCATTCAGCGATATACAGACTGTAACGTGCGAAGTTCACCTTACAATACTCATTGCAAGAATTCAGAATAGATAGAATTAATTCGCCAGCTTATCATTATTATCATTTATGACTACGTCATCATCACATATAGCTTGAAGATTAATGATATTCGAAATAAGATATCGAAAGACGTTTTTTTAGAGGGGATGTTCCAATGATTACAGATTTCTGGAACCGGAAAGACTGCTTGCCGAGATTTCAGATTCTCGCGTCGCATTCTTCTTTATCCAATGGTGATCAATCGCATCGTTAACACGCGCGATAAATATGTTCCAAATTATTAAAGGCCAGCCAAAATAATTCTAGGATCTTCCACAGCGTTTTTGATCTTCCTCAGGAACATCACAGCCTCACGTCCATCAATCAGCCGATGATCATACGTCAAAGCTATATACATCATTGGCCGAATTTTAACCTGAGAATACAAACGTTTGTAAGCAATTTTACAATGCAATTATGAATTTCATAATTTAAATTAAAGGAGATTAAATAATTAAAGATTTTAATGATAAGATAAAAAAATTAAAGGTTTAAATTAAAAAATTAGAAATTAAAGGATCTTAATTCGTTTATCAATGAACTTTACCTCTCCCTTAACAGCGATAGGTCTGTCGAAAACGCCGTGCATACCAAGAATTGCACTCTGCGGTGGATTGATAATGGGAGTTCCCTGCAACGAGCCAAAAACGCCACCGTTACTTATCGTAAAAGTACCGCCATCCATATCCTCGACGGTGATCTTCCCTTTTCTAGCCTTTTCACCCAAAGCGGCCAAAGCGATTTCAATTTCGGCGAAATTTTTATTTTCTACGCTGCGAAGTACGGGCACGACAAGTCCTTTCGGCGTCGCGACTGCCACACTAATATCTACGTAATCTCTATATACTATATCGGTGCCGTCTATCACGGCGTTCACCACGGGTTGGTCTTTTAGAGCATAGGCACTGGCCGCGACGAATGGACTCATGAATCCGAGCTTGATGCCGTACTTTTTCGTAAACGATTCTTGATGCGTCTTCCGGAACTCGATAATGCGACTGCAAATTAATGATGTACATTAATGATTACATGAAAGATAAGAATACAAACTAGCGTTGATGATGATTTAGTAATGAGATACCAATAATGCCTAATAACATTTTATGTAGATATATATAGTATTTCTAAATATAATTTTCAGTTGAAAATTATTACGTGCCGTTCACTATCAAATTTGAAACGAAATCATAAATTGAAACCAAAATATCAAAAGTTAAAGTGATCCATCAATAAATCAATGCCTTTGTGATCGATTCATTTCAAAGGAGCTTTGATTCAACGTAACTCAATTTATATTGTTAAAGCGATAGTTAATTTTTAATAATGATAATCCAGCTTCTTGAAAAAGCTCCTAGAACTTAAGATTCTTAAAATAATTTAATTTGCGCTCGTATGTACAAACACCCGCATATTTTTACACAGAAAGAATAGTTTTGCTGAAATATCTGCAAATTTGATGTGACTATAAATGCAATTTTCTTAAATTGTATACTGCTTTCTGCCGAATTTGAAACGCAATTATGAATTGAAATTAGAAATATTGTAAATTAAATTGATCATTAATTTTTAATAATTCTAAATACATTAATTTTTAAAAATCTCTAAATACATACTATTTCTTTGCTACAATAGCAACATATTAAAAAATTATCATTTTTTTCAATTGCTTTACAAAAAAAAAAGGAAAACGTATACTTCAAACATTATACTTCAAAAGAACATATCATTTTTCTTCATAATCAATTATTACACAAAATATATTACAAAATCCATTTTTAAATTAACATTACAAAATTTTAATGATTCAAAACATTCAAATATTGTTTTCTGGAAAATTTTGTTTTTAGTTGTGTTGCTAATGTGTAGTAAATGAGCGATAAATATATATGAAATATAAAGTATTGTAAAGAGTTTCCCAGTGAGACACAATTAACAAGTTATTAATACAGTAAATCATCTTTGTTGTTAAACACCGATGTTAAACAAGGACAATGGATGGATTCAGCGACCGCTCTGAGCACTCAGCACACATTGTACGTGCGTGCGCGTGTGTGTGTGTGTGTGTGTGTGTATTACTGTATGAGATTTTTATATTAAGCGATAATACTTGAAATTACCTCATGTCAATTTCATGAAATGTGGTCAGCATAGCGTTCGTGTTCTGCGCCTCCTTCAGACGTTCCGCAATACGTAGACGCATTCTATTCATTTTCACTCGCTGTTCTGTCCTGGTACCGATTATTTCGCGTGTATAATCGGTAGGAGGTAGCTGAACTTTTGCGCCTTCCAACGACTAAAAAAAGTACATCATTTTCATAATATTTTCAAATTGTATAATAACTAATAATAACATAATAATAACTGATATTTACCTGAGCATGTTTAATAGCCGCAACTGGCATGGATGCAGTAGGTGCTTGTGGAGGTGGTGGTTCAGTGGCAGGAGGTGGGACCGGCGCTGCAGGTCTCGGCAATGGAGGTGCCACACTTGGGGTCGATGGTGCAGGAGGCACAGGTACCTTTTCCGCCGGCGCGGCCGCAGGAGGTTGCGGCGCTTTCTTCGCAGATGCGACCACACCGTCGGTTGCACCGATGTCGATGGTGCACAACTTCTGTTCCGGTTTTACAGTATCGCCATCCTTAACGAACAGCTCCTTTATGACGCCGAGCCCGGGCGATGGTACAGGAACAGAAGTCTGTAAGCAAGCGCGATTAAATTTCGAATAGTTGTAATATCCCTCGTAATAATCGTGATTATACTACTTCGTGTTACATTCATTCTACAATTGCATAAGCATAGTTGTAAGTGATCAGCGTCAATTTATAAAAATTAACCAAACTATAACTGAATATTCTCCTTATATTCAGCTGTGATCCAATAATGTCAATTCTTACAATTACAAGCACTTGCAACTACATTTATGAGCAATTATAAAACAGGCTTTATATAATTGTAGAATGATTTTTACAAACAAAAGGAACAAGAAACGTCCTAGATGCTTGCCTTGTCCGTTTCAATCTCGCAGAGGACATCGTCTTCCTTTACTTGATCGCCGACCTTCTTCTCCCACCTCACATCGCCCTCGCTTACACTTTCGGCAAACGGAGGAACTACAATTTCCCTGATCTCCCCTGTTTAGAATAACACATTTTATAAAATTATTTTATAAATTAACTGTTACGTTTTTACATAAAACGTCTACTTACATAGTGCTGAAGTCGAACGTATATGTCTCGCTTGATTTATCCAATGATAGTTTGCCTTGTATTTTCTACATCTGGATGTAAAAAAGAATTCTGTAATCTTTAATTCTTCTACATGTACTTTCATCTTCTGAGTAGCAATCATATGAACTCATGCGAATGTTTTCCATAAGATGGAAATATGAGAAGAAAATTTTTAACATTGAAGTTAATGAAATTTTTTACTTTCTACGTTTCCATCTTAGGGAAAAAGTTATAAGAAAAGAAAAAGATATATATATTCGGCATCTTGCTTTTAGAGGCTCAATCATATAACTTTTTCCATAGAGAGAAGTAGAATCTTGAAAAGTAAAATTTTTTTGAACATATATACAATATATATGTGTGTATTATATGAATATATATATGTACATTTATACATAAAAATTTTCACTTTTGACTTAAAAAAATTTTTATGTTTTTACTCTAAAAAAATGTTGTGTAATAAATACTGGAGAATTGAAAGTAATTAGCTCAACAAAAAACCTATATATATATAATTCCCAGCATCTAAATCATTATTAAACTTCTGTATCTTAGTGACACGTGTAATAAAAAATAAATAATACATGCGACACAAGTCGCAAAATAATGCTACTTACAACAGAGTTTTAGCATTGGGCACGTGTTCGGCATGGATAATGCAAACAGGGATAAGAGTGTGCCCTGTAAAAATTTATTATAATTAATTTTTCGCTGATGAGCTTTTAGCCAAGTTTAACTCGTTGTTTCTCATAGCTGTAGCTTTCAAAATCTTCGTTATATTACATGTCAGTCTTATCAGTGTCTTATCACCTCTTATTAACCTTACCTTGACTATATAACGATCTCGCGACCTGTAAAAAAAAAACGAATGCAGGAGCTAGTTAATCTTATTCTAGTCGACAATGTATTTAGTTTAGTACATATAGCAACATGTAGCTTAAAAAATGACTTGATTTTCAGACAAAAAGAAGAAGCGATTGATCTTATGAAATGCATGGCCTCAGGGGATAAAAATAGTCATTATTTCAAAAGAGCGAGAAAAGAAAGGAAAGAAAGAAAGAGTCAATGTCAAGCAAGCGGGGTATAAGCACCAGGTGCTTATCACACTTGATTCATCCTGCAGGTAACTTTTCGCTTGATTGACAGACTGTGTCAATACGCATGAGTCACAATTGGATATTATCGGGTCGAGAGATTATTATGTAATAACCGTCGTCGCGATATGAAAAGGAGATTTTAACAAATCTTGACGAGCAAACAGAACCTCGACTCAGCGGCGAGAACCCTTTGAATTAATCCAGGACGAGTGAAATGTCGATCATCAGCAGCCGCTACCGTGGACAAGGGCGGATAAGGGAAGAAGTAGTGTGGAGCGAAGGAAACGGCAACGGCTCGTTGTACGTTCATCATACTCACCTCGGCCCGCAACACGCTATTCCGCGTGATTACGCGAGGCGCGAATCGCGAACAATTGGACAACATCGCAGCCATCCTCAGGCAGGCGAAGCGCGCACACACACACACACACACACACACACACACACACAAAACACACTGGACGTCCACTCGCGAACAATGAACGGTGAGCGGACAACAGCGGACAATAGGAACGACGGGGCGCGCGTCCACGATTTCTCTGGTTTCTCTGGCTCCTCGTTCGTGGCGATAACGACGAACGAGGCGAAACGAAAAACGGGAGTCGGGAGACTAGCAGAGACTAGTGCCGGAAAGGTTGCATCAGATCACAGATGTGCGGCGGCATCTGTTAAGAATGGACTACACTAGCATTTTACCTGTATATTCCATAAATTCCCAGCAAATTTTCAGCAATTCTTAAGCTCATAGACTGATTGCTTTTGTTTTCTAGGATATGTATACCCAGCAATGTTATTCCAATTTTAATTCTATTGATATTCTTCATTTTTTTCTAATCTTAAGAATTGAAAAGATGAAAAGTAAATTGAAGTCAGATTTAAGTCATTGAACATTAAGCTATATGTATATTAATAGAAACGGGCACTCAGTGAATAACAAAGGCTGCTTTCCTTTTAGAAGGCGGTCGTCACAAGTATTCTATCTTTATTCATTGAATGCTTTCTTAATCATTTCCATTAATGTAGATTAACTTTTATCTCAATTCAACTCATTCTTCATCTTTTTTTCTAATTCTTAGATTAATTTAATCTCGTTTCAATTTTTTTATTTTCTATCTTTTTTAATTCTAAAAATTAAAAAAGAAAAAGATAAATAATAAGTTAAACTAAGATTAAAGTTAATGTTACATTGGTGGAATCAAGTCTTAGAATCAAGACTTAAAGAAATCATGGAAAATTAAATCAAGATTAAAGTTGATCTATAGTGGAAATGGATATAAGAAACAAGGATAAAATGACATTTAAATTGTGTTCTCCTAGGGAAAAGAGTCGAAGATAGAATGGCTACATTCAGTAGAAAAAGCAACTTTGTTGTAAAATTCTTGAATCTGATCGATTTATACATTTAGATCCAGAGAAATTAAAGGCACAACCAATCATATTGAAGAATTTTACAAGTTGCTTTCTCTGTGAACGCAGCCAATGACATTTGTAAAAGCATTTTAAAAAGAAAGCAGTCTACGTCTCAAATCTTTCCATCTTTTCAATGTTTTTTAGTGCACGTGTGTTTCCGAATATATCAGGAGAAAGAACGAGAGAGAATGTAAAAAAGATATTAAAGCTAATTAATTTCTGTGAGAACTGGAATTACTGGAATTGTGATTGAATTCAATATCTTAGGTGTTAAAGGAAATTCACATAACTTGATAGAATAGTATTTAATAATATATAAAAATCTTTAAGAATACATTACATAGTCTCAATAATAATTTTTATAAATAATTTCTCATAAATAATTTTTATAAACTTCACTATTTTTTTTTGTAGCATATGCACAGCCTTTATTCCCTGTATACCTTTGGCAAATAGTGGTGTTTACCCACATCAACAACTTTTTATTATACATCTCCTCAGAGATGCACGTGACAGACATTGCAAATACAATCAGTTTTGCATTCTCGATAAATTCTGCAGTTATCTGTTCTGGTATCTTTTGAAAGTTTGTGTCGAGACATGGATACCCAGTGACATATACGTAGTCGAACGGTTGAATTTCTTTACCCACCAAACCACCATTCGTCTCTGACCACCATTCGTTCTCCAGAACCTACCATTAGAAATAATTCATCTATATTATTACAATAAATACATAAAAATATCATAGAATTTATTGATTTTATAATTTATAAATTTATAAATCTCTTATAGCGAATTCACTTGCATTATATTAAATTAGTGTACTAACTGTTATACATGAAATTAACAAAGTTAAATGTGAATAGATATTTTAAATAATTAAATATCAATAATGATATTGTCATGTTATTTAACGAAATATATATTTCAAAATTGATTACATTAAGCCGTTACATTTGGATACTTTATATAAAGTAACCATTAATGTGCACTAATCCAGTGTAGCACGAGTGATCGAATTTATTAAATTCTTACAGCTATATCATGTAAAGATGCATCATGTGGGTAGGAGAATTTTGGACGTGTCTCAGGAAACTTCTTTGGACAATTTCTACTCGCTTTTGCCTCACTTGTCCTTACATTTTGAGCTTGGTTCCTGTATTTCCTATCAATTTCCTGCCGTTTTTTCAACGAGTACATATATTGTTCCAATTTATAATTAACCTGTGCCACTCCTGTCCCATCCTCAACTGTAAGAAAATCCAAGAGTTCAAGTCTTCTTGGATATTGTTAAACTTGTTGCTCATACTTTAAGTCGATTTTTTTCAATTAAACTTGTTGCACAATTCATCTTTCTTTTTCTTTTCTCCACATTGGAGAGAAAAAAGAGAGACGGCGTAAGAAGTTGAGGAAAAAAAAGAGGAAACAAACTTCTTTCCTTACTTGTCAGAAACAGATTGCTGACATTCTGCTTAACACACGTAACAATTCCGACTAGTTCGATTTTATGTACTTTAATGTAAGGCATATTAAATGGATGAAAATCTATATAGCGACCTTCTTTGTAGGGTATTAATCGGTATAGCTCCATGATGAGCATCGGTATATTTAACGTCGTTCGTGAATCTGAAAATAAAATCGACATTGTCACATGCCCAAGGACAACACAAATTAACAATAACATTACATTAAGGTTATAATTTCTCACTCAATAATAACTTCAGCAAGAAACACAATCATTTCATTCTTTAGAAGGATAGCTAGAGAAGGATGATTGACCAGTTTCGTAACTACGGATGTTATTAAATCTGATTAAGGATGTCCATATACATGTAGTCATAAATAACACAAGTTTACATTGTATGTTCAACTGCTCACATGCTTCAACATGCTCCAACATGCTCTAAGGCGTTTGTTGGAATGAGTAGAAGCTATGTTGAAGCATGCGATGTGAAAAAACCTATTGTGTAACGTAGTGATCATTATATCTTTATTGTTTACCAAATCAAAATGAAATAATCAATGTGTTATTACATTATACTAAGTATGCCTCTTGCTGGAAAGCATCATTGTTATTTTTAGGTGTTCTAATCGAATAAATTTGCCCTCACCAGTTTTGATGTCAATACCAGGCCATTCCTTTTTCGTCGAGAGAAATTTTTGGTGATTGTTATACTCCTCTCTGCTGAAGACAGTAATACCCTTCATTGATTTCTCGTTAGACATTTTTCTCGTGTGATCGATTCGGGTTTAATTTTTCATAAGATCCTTTTATCATCGATGATGCTACCACTGTTTTCCCGATTGCATCATCAGCTGTCTGTAGCTCACAAAAAACAGGCTTTTACAGAACTTGAAAAATCTACGAGAAAGCAGTGAGAAATCTTGAGAATTGAGAAACTCGCGATTCCCGCGAATGCCCTGAAATACCCGAGGAACTGCGCGAAAAAGGAAATTGCGAAACTGCGCGGCGAATTCACCATACTAAGAATATACTCTGTTTCACGTATGATGCGCATGTATCATTTTATCTTTCTTCAATATTCAAGATGAAATAACAAGGATAAAATGATGATATATTGTGCATGAAACGAAACGCATTTCAGTATACTGCACAACTGCACTACCTAACTTTGCATGCATCAGAAAATTACCATTCCACGCTAATCTGTTTCAGATAATATGATACTAGTCTATTTAGCGGACGTTGATAATATTTCGTCGGTAAAAGAAAAATATTTTAAACAGTGTTACAACACCGTAAAAATGCCCCCGCGCAATATTCCCTTCCGAAGAAGTGGATGTACTACACAACAATATCTATTTTTTTTCGGTGCTTCTGATGAAAATAAGTCGCTGAAATCGTTGAAATTTCTACTAATTTGATAAATTTATTTCAGCGATTTACTTTCATCAGAAGCACCTGATTTATTTTCATAAAGAGCATATACAATTTGTTATAAATATACAACTTTACAAACACTTTCCAAAGATGTCAAAATATACATAAAAATCGTTTAATAATTTTTATATACTTATAAAAGTATATAAAAATGATGAAAATTAATTCAGAACATCCAAAGGGGTATAGTGTATAAGGGTATCCAAAACTAAGGTGTGTGTGTGTGTGTGTGTGTGTGTACTAAAGGTAAACAAAGTTATTTATTTAAAGTATATACTTTAAATAAAAAAATATAAGAGTTATTTAGTATTTATTATTTTAAATAACTACACTTCTGACTTATTTCTTACTTAGTTTTAAATAAGTTTTTCCGAATCTATTATATATTTTTTATTTTAAATAAATCATATCAGTTTTTTTCCGATTCTTATGATTTTATATTTTAAATAAATTCCTGAAATTTTACATTTATTTTTTATTATATTTTTATTATATTTTTTAAATAAGTCGTAACAGTTATTTTACTGAGTGTCGTAATTGGCATTATACAAAAGTTTAAAGATTTTGCAGCAATAGTATAAGTGTCATAAATTAATTTTTTAGCTGAAAAATTATATAATAATTAACAAGATATTTAATTTAACTTTTAACCAATGCTGCATTGAGCGCGAATTGTTTCGCAAAATTAAAAAATTTGCATATATCTTTATATAAAATTTTTGTATAGAATACTCTTAATTTTTGTTTAAGTAGAATCATTTAAGAGTATAATTGAGAAATAATGTTGGAATATCAAAAATAACCTTATGCGAATAATTATCATTGTAATTACGTTTAAAAGAATCGCGCAAGTAATATAGGATTAAACCACTGCCAGAGATGCTACAAAGCAAAGGGCAAAATATATGACGACACTCATAATTTGTTAAAATCATGTGAAATACGAATCATATGAAACATAAATCGCAGCCAAAAAAAAATAAAATCGTGTGAATGAATCATGAATAAACCGTGAATATTTTTCGTACACATAGTATGGATATCTAAAGGGCGAGGAGTGGGGGAGCGTCAAGCGTGTCGCGCGGTGGTTGACTATATGTCATCACTCATCACTTCGGCAATTTCAGCATTCGCTCGGCGACCTCGGAGTGAGGTACATGTAATGTTAAGTGCTCCGCGTATCATATTAATTCATGAAAAATAAATTAATATCTACAAACGCGAATTGATCAATTTTATTTAATTTGCGATCCGTGGACATGTCGAATGAATGCCTTTCGTCGAAGGTATAGGTTATATTATCTCACGCTCGAAATATATGGTACAGTAAGAAAATAATATATTTAGAAATTATAAATTGTTACGTTTAGATTGGTACTTGTTCTCTTTATAATCATTAATGATAGCATATCGATGACTTTGCATATCACTCTTTATTTTTGGAAAAAGCGTACGATGCATAAATTTAGATTTATTGAATTATCGGATTACGATTCCAAAGTAACAAAAAATTAAAACGCGTTAATCTTTTGTTAACAATATTGCGTACATTGTGCGGATTTCGTGTAATGAAAAATTATTACAAACTAATCGCTTATTGTAACACTTTGAAATATCTAATAAGAAAGAAAGAAAGATATAGATGATTTGCGTAACGAATCCAAGAAATAAAGCAAAGATTATGTGCAATAAAGCTTATTTATCGAAGAATCTTAAAAATGTATTATTAGATTGTTTTACTGATTTTGTAATATGTGTTAACATTTCGTCAGTTAGATGAAATCGACGCGCAACTTTGGAAATTGTTTTGATGCGGAAGGGCAGGCGCATCATTATTATGCGAAGTTATCATACGCAGTCATTCCATTATCAAAGCTCGTACAGGCAGGTAGCCGTGTCGCGTGCCGCTCTTCTTCACATTTCTTTTTCAAATGTAATCGCGACAAATGCTAAATAATATGAAACATTGTATTTTACTGAATACTAAGTACTAAAAGTATACGATTATTAACTCGCATAATTAATTATTCATAAAAGAATTGAGACGACAATCATATATTACTACGGAATAGACATTCGGTACGATTCATTCATTTGAAATCAAAACGCGATGGAAAAATAGAATTCATTACTATTTCGCGATAATTTCCGACGACAATTATTTTTGTTTAATGTAACATTTTTGTCTCGCTTGAATATAATTCGATTATTCTTCGAACCGTATCACGCAAATCATAAAAAAGCTATATTAATATAAATACTCTCGCATGCAAATAACGTAATTTTTGCTTTCACAATTAATATAGTGTAATTAATAATTTAATTAATTTTTCGTGCACCTTTCGTTATACGATCTGTATAAAAAATGTAACTATATACAACCATTTGTCATCAGTAAAAGAAATATTTCTCTTTTCTATTAATCTCTAACTCATCCCATTGACTCTACTCATATCTTACAGCCATCGTAATAAGAGATTCAATCCTTGTTTATTACATTTTTCAGATGATATCTTTCCTCTCACGGGTATATTTTGATGTGATGAGAGGACTCAGTATTCAGAAGATATACACGAAAAGAACGATTTTTCTCAAGTATCTCAAAATTTTCGGATCTATCTGAATGATATATCTAGATATATCATTATATATATGTAGATATATCTATAAATTTTTAGATATTGATTAAATCTAACATTCTCTTCGTGTAAAAATCCAACGACGGGGAAACTAACGTACTCTCGTCCGCCGATTTAATTGAAAGTGAACGAACGCAGCCGGTTCGTCGCGTCGCGCGTTTATATAGTGTATTATTCGTGAGTGTTTACGCGAGTGTCCTGTGCGAGAGGATGTCAACCCGATTCTGAGAGGAGGAGGAAGTGCCTCTGGGAGAGGCATCGGACACCGGCGGAGCAACCTTACGGTAAATATCATTTTTTACTTATGTAAAATCAATATATTTCTTCTATTTATTCTTGAGTCGTTTTATTTTACAATGTTTGATTTAAAAATGATAATTAGAAAAAAAATTTTTTTTTCATTATTTGGAAATTTCATATATACAAATTTTTCAGATCTATTTTAAAAAAATGTATAATTAATTTATAAATATCTAACTTGCAATGATTAACTAAAAAATATGATGTTTATAAAAATTAAATATTTTGAATTATATATATTTTGATTATTTTAAGAGAACTTTGCGTTTTTTTTAAATATTGTTTATGTTCTTCCCGATTTGTTATAGTTTGAATTTTATATTTTTTTATTACAGAATCGTAGCGACGTTGCAGATATAACTTTGCTGTTGCACGTCGGTGAGTGATGAATTAATGTTTTTATTGAGGTAATGGATGTGTGGTAATTTTGTTAATATATTATATATCTACAAATGCGTATATGCATTAATTTAATAAAAATATACGGATAAATATATATGTATAGCATTCCATACATCTGTTGTCTTAAAATGAATAAGTTAGAACAGATTAGGATAAACTTAATCCTGAATGCCTTCTTATTATTGAATATATTGTGCACTATTAAATCTATAATGTCATGTTACACCCAGTTTGAGTTATTTCTACACTGAAAGAAAAGATTGTCTGCTGCAGCAAATTAGATGGTAAAATATGGCATAACATTTTTAATTGGCTACAACAGCCAATTAAGAATGCTATGCCATATTTTACCATTTAATTTGCTGCAGCAGCCAATCTTTTCTTTTAATGTAACTATTTTTATATATCGCCACTGCTTTTACACAACATCTTGTTAATTTAATTATAAGAATAAAGTAAAATTATTTAACTCAGGAAAATTATTGAATTTCGCTCAAATTTTGTTTACTATTGTATGTTAATGTGTGAATGAAATAACTCAAGCTCGATTTGATACTATCAAAAATATAATAAAAAATAGGTTGTTTCGATAGTCGTGTTTTCCAATATTAAATTACTCGAGAAAAAAATATTTCATATATAATTATATAAATTTTATATAATTGTATATAAATAGACATATTTTATATATAATTATATATAAATATATACAATCATATAAAATATGTTCATTTATACAATAAAATAAAAAATAATAAAATATTCGTTTTTTAAATATATGAAATACATAAAATAAAAAAAATAAAGTTTATATAAAATAATAATTAAAATGAATGAAATTGTTATCTATGAATATTATAACATGGAAAAGCGTTTGTATAACAAACAAGTATTATTTTATTGATTTTCCTATCTATCCTGTTCCCAAATATTCATTCAGGATTATGTTTTATACAAGTTGGTGCAGAAAAGCAGTATCTACATGCACGTATATATATAATGTGTTTTTAAAAAAATTTCTTCTTTTACACTTATTTGTACATGTTATGTTAATGAAATAAAAAAAATTCTAATGTAACGTATATAATTTATTGATTTCGCTTTTATATAAAACACATTTTATGGTTGTTAATTATTGTTGTTTATGCACTGACTTTAGCCTGATCTTTTATAACTTATCCATATGTAATAACTGAATTTTATACCAGTTTAAAGTAGTAATAATGTAAGATTCAAAATATACATTTTATTAATATTTTTTTTAAGAAATAGAAGAATTTTAAAATAAAAAAATATATTAATCGGGCTCTAAAGATTCGAAAACTATCAAATAATGTACGAACAATGAGAGCGTTACATAGCGCGGCAGTTGGTGAGCAATTTATATAACAATCTTAAAAAATTCACATAATATATTAAAAATAATGACTTTCAATATAGACTTCTTAGGACCGTTTCGGTTTACTTCAAATCATCTTCAGCTAATTCGTATCGTACATTATAAATGTGTGGATAGAAAAACATTGAATAAAGTTGAAATTACGCTCTATGTGAAATCGAGGATGAATACCTCCCTAGCGTCTGGTTGGAAGTAGTGGAGGATCTTTAGCTCGTTTTTGCTAAATTAAATTAACGATATATGATTGGAAAAATTTGAAGTGTATTCAAAGTCTCTATAATTTTTGATCATTATAGAGGGCTTTGGAATATACTTACATATTAGTAATTATATGTTTGGTAAAAACAGCTGAAAATCTGCCCGTTTTAGAAAAATATAATTTCGTAATTCTTGCTAACTCATTTTTATGCAGGTGTATATTATAAGATAAAATTCGCTAAATTAACTTGTTTGAATATTCAAACATTCACTTCTTCAAAGGACAATAGTGCGCGGGAACAGTTATAGGAAAAAGATTCTCATGTTTTCTTTCTGGTGTTGCAAAGACGAGGATACATTAATCGATTAGCGACTTCATATATTTAAATAAAGTTTATTTTGAAGCATTTTGCACAACACTGCTCTACACATCTGCTTACGTAAGTAAAATAATCCCGATCGCAAGAATTCACTTCGATATAATCATATATTTATATGTACACATCTTACAGAGACCAAGTTCGTTGGATTAATATAGTACATAGTGAGCTGCCAAATGATTCTCGAATATATATCTCTCTCGAGTTTGCTGCCACTTGTTTTTAGAGTCTTTTCTTAGTGACTAGGTCAGTATATCTTAAGTTATGCAGCGGTTTGCAAGTTTCGACTACGAATAAGACGGCGAATATCAAAAAAACATTCCTTGTCGCTGCGCAGAAAAGATTTTGCATAAACGTCGCATTGTCTCTGGTGTAAATGCAATAGCATCCGGCTTTGGCAGTATGATTTTCATTCTCTGATTTAGGTATATAGCAGTGCAATTTCTCTTTTCCTTTTCTTTTATTAATACACATTATATATCGTAACTTAGGTCTTTCTTAAAAACACGTCGACGGCTTACAGTTTGAATGAATAAACATATATACGCAACATTGAACATTGTGCAATGCAAATATAGGACCTATCTTGCAAAATGAATGAATATACAAAACAAAAGTTCACATGTACGTTATTTCTCTACCTTGTATAAGCGACAAGATTCTGAGGTCTTTGTACGCATCTGCTCTTGATTGACACAATAATAATTGTTCACGTTTTGTACTTTGTAAGTTAGGTACAGCCCATTCTACAATTGCATAAGCGTAGTTGTAACTGATTGTAGTTATAAGAACTGACCAATCACAATCAAATATTTTCCTCATATTTGACTGTGATTGGTTAATTCTTACAACTACAACCACTTAATAGCTTAGGGTGTCTTCCGCAAAGCGATTCAATACAACCTAGTGAACATCTCATTCTTGTTTAACATTGATGAACAACAAGGATGCATCGTGTCATGTGTGTTTTATTGGAAGGCATCCTTAATGTATATGTTCATCACAACGTTTGGACGACCATCGAATTGAATCCTTTAAAAACTCACAACGTGATTTTGCATGCCCAGCAAACGAAAATCGATTGAAATAAATTGAAATGGATTCAGATTTTCATTCAATATATTCAATGTTAAAATGAATGCTTTTCAATTCTGAATGCATTTTTATTCATTTATAGGAATTGCATGGAGCATATTTCTATGCCTTCCAATCTAAAAATAATATTAGCTTTTTCTGTGCACACAAATACAATTGTAAATACTGTTCAATTCAAAATTTTGAATAGGAAATGCAGTTTTTCAATCCAATTGCATCGAATTGAATCCAATTAAATCCAAAAAAAGTATTCGCTATTTAAAATACGCATTCGGATAGAAAAAAATTTCAATTCATTTTCATTCATTCTCGTTTACTGGGTGGTCAGAGAAGCCTCTTGGAGTTCTCTTGCGACATATTGAGAATTACATTCATTACATCGCCACAAAGTAAAAAAGAAGCGCGAAGAGAAAGAATAAATAAAAGATATTGCACAAAAATAGCTTATGAATTAAAGTCGACGCGCAACGTCTTTTGGATGGATGTTTTATGTACGGGATGGAAGAGTTATTGTTCCGTATGTTTTATAGTAATACAGTTTGATCATAACGTTGTAATTGTTTATGACTAATAATAACTAAATGCTGAGATTGCGAAGGTTGGGAAAATCTCTTTGAAAAGTAACATTACTCGTTACAAATAATGATTAAAAAGTAACGAGTTACAAATGCTGAATAATTTTTTCAGTAACGAGTAACTTTCAACTCGTTGCAAGTAACGATCTACTTTCCAACCCTGATGTTATAGTCATAGAAAATTCGTTATTGACAAATTGTTATTATGACAGAAATTATAACGATAAGGTATATAACGGTGTTACAAGTATAACTAGTAATTTCCATTCCCTGATTTTATAATACCATTGGAAAAAGTAAAGATAACGTGAATACCAAAATTCATATTGTCAATTAATCTAAATGCAAATCCGAAATGCGAAAAACAATATATGTTCGTTCAAGAAACAACGTTTCCATGTTGCATCGATGAGTATACATTGCATTAAAAAAATGCTCTTGTACGATACTCTTTTTTTTTTTTCACGCGTTATATCTTAACGTCAACCAGCGAAATGTTTTGTAATAATGGAAGAAAAGGATAGACTCGATTATCTTCGTCGATATCGTATACGAAAAATATATACATGCAATAATAAATTTAACGTTTAGAGTTTTTTTCGCATTGCAATAGTGCAATCACAAGAAAATGAAATTCTCATTCCATTGATAAGAATTAGGATCGAGCTCGTTCCAAGCAACAAGAGAAATGGCTCTCGCTGCAGAAAAGCTGCAAAACTGTTTCGAGATTTCTCGTCAACATTTTAATAAATCGATGAAAGACTTGCAAAGACTGATACTATTATCAGCGAAGACGTACCTCTCGAGGGGTGCTACCGCATAACCACACAGTCATTTGTCGACTTTGAATAATATGGAAAACATGCCAGTATAAATCAATAATCATTTTTACGCGATCTTTCTAAACGCGACTTTTTTCATTGCAAACAACATTGTTATACGACTAGCTTCTACTCTCTATAACCGTAACTCGAAAGATAATGAAAATATCCTCCCTAATCGTTCTTAAAACGTATCCACGCCACAGGAATTTCGTATTACACGGGAGATTCTATGGATCAGAAAACAAATTGCACTTGATCAAGATACAGAATGAGCCTGATGAAGTGAAAATCAGTAGGGAATATTATTTAACGATCAAAGACAGAGATAGAAAAAGATTATTTCTCAACGAAATTTGAGCTGTTAATTATGAAACAATTAAAATTAAAACTTCAGAAGATATTGATTCACGTATCGTGTAGCATTTGTGCAGGCACACATGTCTTTGTGTTTTCCTGGCTCTGGGCAGCTTTTGAGCCTCTTAAATACTCAAGCTCGTTCGTATTAGATAAGTAGGCCTCTGAATATTTATTAAGGTCGGCGTCGAATTTCACAAAGGACGTATTCCTAATACCGATATTTATCTTTCAGGTTCATACAGTATATTGAGAGAACAAATAGAGAATATATTTCGTTAAGTTAAATATCTTTTCAGAAGGTAACGTTTTAGAGTCTCTCTAAATGCAGTGCAACATCTTTAAATGTCATTCTATTATTTTCTTTCATACGTATAGCATTTATTCCGTCAAGCAACAATCATTCACAGCGGCAGTTACGTCGCAGCTTCCGCTTTTTTCCGTACATACACTCTTTCTTACCAGCTCTTACGATGTCGTGTCTTGAAAGCTTTCACAGCGAGAAAAATTTCAGAAAGGTCTGCGGAGGGATCGGCACATGGAGAGATGCTTGGTCGACATCCGCCAGTTTCTCTTGAAACGCGGGATCCTGATCTGCGATGCAGGGATGACCCAGCGACCGCCAGAATAAGCAACGACAATTACGGCATAACTGTATCATCTCGGCATACTCCTCTCGCAATCCGAACAATCTGGGTAGAATGAGGACATGTAGAAAACGTATAATATGATGTTGACAAATGCAAAATTACGAAATGCTAAACTGACGTTTGCAGTAATCTCGATTCAATCGCGTGTAAAAGAATAGCCGTACCTCCGAGCGATAGTGAATATGGTTTTCCAGTCTTTCCCAGGATTATTCTGTCTGGTGGTAGCAATTTGCTGTGGTGTAAAATGATATTGGGCAAGCTCGCGCCAGATACGCTGTTCTTGTGCTAGAACGGCAAGGTGTTCGCATGCTTCGGAAGAAGCTTCGATGTCTCGAGGGTCGCTCAAGCGTAGGAGGATCTCTCGACGACATTCAGGCGGCAGATCTGACCATTGAGGTTGCTGCTCCTCGTCCGGCTATAATAACTCGTTTGTTATTAATCAACCTTTATCATGAATTTCCTTGAAATCACTCCATCCTAACTTTTACATAACAAATATTTATTACGTTACCTGGGTAATAGTGATTGACGAAGCGATTTGCAATATTCTTTCCAGAGCTGCTTTATGTTTCTCCCACAGAATAACGGAACCCAAGGGTCTACCGCCCCAGCAGCAACCAGCGCTAAAAGCTCGAACTCTTTCTATAAGACGCCGCAGCCTTCCTGTCTGTTGTTGCGACAGTGATACTAAAACAACCATCAATTCAGCATGAATAATTAAATTAATTTTTCTCTTTCTTTAGAAAAAAAAGATGTTGACAAGTAGAGAAATATCATGAAATTGCTAGATAAATTTCACAATGGATTATTTAAAGATTCTTACAAGTATTTGTAAGAACAAGACCCTTTTACCTTCCAGAGCGACTTCCTCGAGCATATTGAAAAGCACTCTTTGAGCGCATCCGCTAAGACCACCCATTCTATGACTGACCAAAAGATCCAGGAGACGGACTATGTAATTGAATCGACGGCAGTCGTGTACAGCGGATAGGAAATCCAGCCTCTTCAAGGCGTCGCTCAGGCCATTGAAACCAGCGATCTGTAAATTTAGAAACGGATAATGAATGATTCCGCTCGCTATGATGTCTAAGTATAGGTAGATACAAGATTCGTCGACAGTTTGTTACTGGTATCTTTTGCTCTTTTTTTTCTTACTCGCACTCAACCTGTCTTTATCGAGTAAATCGCAGTCTCTTTCCTCTTGCACAAGGTTGTGTCTAAATTAAGACCAAGCCGAAAGGAGTCACTCACCTCGCGTGTACACTTCAACGTGATGTGACAATGTGGTTGGACGGCGTTTTCTGAAATTTAAGAAAAATATTCGTTATTTCATTTGTCGTCTTTATGGGTGCATTGTTTGACTAAAAACATTGCTCTTATTGCTTGGCAAAAAATTATTTCTTCAGACCTCTATATATTATTAAATCTCTCTCTTTATATATATATATATATATATATATATATATATATAATTTAAAGATCTTCGATAAACATCTAAGTCAAATTATTAATATCGCAATAAAATGAAACACGAAAAAGGAAAAAGTCTACAAACTTGAATTTATAATTATAGCTAACGAAGGCCTCACATCGGCTAGAATAGATAAGTTCTCAAGTTTCCAATATAGACTATGCTACGCACCTTTCTTCTTGTCCTTCTCTTTCTTATCGCCGGCATCTTTTTCGCCGCTGTAAGAAAAAGTATTCTTTAAACGTGATAATTCTTTAAACGTGCTACATCATTAAATTTGTTAAAATTTAAAGAATTTATTGAAACGAGAAGCAATGCGCAAACGTAGAGTTTTTGCAATTAAAAAAAGCTTAATAAATTAAACTATAAAAATTGTATTAAAAATTTTGCACATTGATCCATTCACTTTTTTCATATTTCAGTTATATGATATAAAATGTAATAACAAAACTTTCGTTTATCTTATTTATCTACCGAATAATTTATCTTATAAACCTATGATTTATCTTATGTCCAATGGAAGTGCGAAGAAGATACTTCCTGAGAGCGAGATGCTGAGAGTACTAATATACGGATCCCAATTATGGCACAATACACTGCGACCGGTTTCAGCGAACTCGCGGCTGCTACGACTCAACGGAGTTAGCTTCGGTTCGACTACGGAAAGACTATCGTGGCAAAATAATGTTCAAGAAACAACTTCGTAGGACTTTTATTCGTTTCCTTACAGTCTTTCGTATAGCATTTTGTTTCACAAAATACTTGTAAGAATATATCCTACTGAAATATAAAATATTTCTAAAAGATTTTCTACACTAATGATGTAATAAATATATAAGATCAATAATTATTAGTTGAAATTAATTCAA
>Ga0157364_1001355_pt1 | contig 20602 bp, 9 predicted proteins | sample AttsexASBM2_FD_111476 | JGI IMG/M metagenome (GOLD analysis project Ga0157364, IMG submission 111476) | Fungus gardens microbial communities from leaf cutter ant in Ribeirão Preto, State of São Paulo, Brazil - Atta sexdens ASBM2 | ecosystem: Host-associated > Fungi > Mycelium > Unclassified ...
ATAACTAAAAAAAAAAATTGAATATTGATCTTTAATAATTTTTTATTCAAATAGTATCAATTTTACAGAGAAACCATAAGAGACAAAAATTGTTTATTTTCTTTTTAGAATTCTAAGAATATTTTCAGAATTTTTAATCAATTTTTTAGTATTGCATTTCCTTATTGGCAATTATTTTTATTAACATGAGAAAATATGATACTAAAAAATTCTGAAAAAATTCTCAGAACTTTATGAGAAGAAAATAAATAATTTTTGTCTCTTGCTGTTTTTTGTAAAGTTGATAGTACTTGAGTAAAGAATTATTAAAGACTAATAATGTTCGGCGATTTTTAGTAAATGATATCTTGTTAACTATTACTATAGCAAAAATTGCAAAATGATAGAAATATTTGGTCATTCTGGGATATACATTCCTTATACACACACACATGCACGCACGCACGCACGCACGCACAATATATTATCGTTACACGGACATTGTGTGTGTGTGTGCGTGCGTGCGTGCGTGCGTGCGTGCGTGCGTGCGTGCGTGCGTGCGTGCGTGCGTGCGTGCGTGTGTGTGTGTGTGTGTGTGTGTGTGTGTGTGTGTAATAAAAAAAAAGTCAATATTAAGAATTTATAACAGAAAAAGCTGATATTATCATTATTAAAAATTATAGAATTGAGGGTACAAGTCTTAAGATCACAATTGTATCAATCATATGTGATGCATGAGAGTCGATTCTTAGTCGTCAAATCTTCGATCCCTCTCACATACCACTTTTCGATTTTTGATTCATATTTTACATGGGACTAAGACATAATCTTGTATTTGTAAAAACTAAACTTATTAAAAAGACAAATAGAGAAGCTAGGCGACAAAAGCGCTCTAAAATGACTTACTTAGAACTGACATTATGAGTATGAACCGCTTGTAAATGTTCCTCTTTTTCCGCATGTAGCCGTTTGATTTCTTGTTCCATCTCCACAACATTCCTACGACTTTCAGCGGTTTCTTGCGTTACATTTTTCAACAGTTCCGACACAAGACTTTCTTTGAGTGCCAATTCCTTATTAATAGTTTGAACCTCGTTATTTCGCTCCGCTTGCCGTAATGTGTGTTCCTCTTCCTTTTTATCAAAATAATCCAAATTATTCTCAATATCGTTTAATTCCTCTGTACGTATACATTCTATATCTTCTTTCATGTGTATGACACAATGTTTGGAGTTGGATATTTCATGATTTATAAGTTCTTCGGATGCTTTCTTCTCGTTATTTTGGATATCTATGCGCATAAAATAAACATTAAAGATTCATCAAAATTTATAGTTTAAATAAAAAAATAATTAATGCAATTCACACACAGAAAAACTCACCTAACATCTTTTCATATATCGCTTTTAATTTATTTCGTTTTTCATCGTCGATTTCAGGACAAGAATCGAAATCTTGTAAAACTTGCTTAAATTCATCAAGTAATAACGATATAGCAAATCTGATTTTTTCCCGAGCCTGTTCGGCTATCTCCGCTCGTTCATGCATAACTACGATTTCCCCGAAATTCGAATTCAATTTTTCCGTCATATCTCTAAACTTTTGTTGTAATACACTATATCTCTCCTCGAGTGCCTCGTGTTCCTTCGGACATGTTGTTATGCCAAGTTCCTGATTCGCAAGAGCCAGCCGCAGTTCTTGAATTAATTTGTTCAACCGATTGATCTCTGCTATTTTCGAATCTTGATTTACAATTGGCTTATTCTTTATCTTGCGTGCGCGATCCGCATATCTCAATGTACTAAGAGTTTCATCCAAGTTATAATCTGCAAATAGAGTTTTCATAACTTGATAGATATTGAAACATGTTAGAATATAAGTAGGCACAACTAATTTGATAAACGGATAAGAGAATAAGAGTGTGCGAATACCAACCAGCAGGACTGACACAGGCAACCATAAGAGTCATGGAATTACCACCCAAGGAATCTTGCAACAATCTTGTAAGTTTACTGTCTCTGTATCCAATATATGTTCCAGAGGCACCGAGATCACCGAGTTGTGAAATAACATTGCCCAAAGCTAACAATCCCTTGTTTATATTCACACCTTCTTTAAATCGTTCTCCAGTTGCTTGAGTTTTTTTACTACGTTCGGAACCCGCTAAATCAACCAAATGAAATTTCGCCACTGTCGCTGTATTCCTGCTTGAAAAGTCGAATTATTTCTGTTTTCACACATTTAGTGTCGCAAGCTAAATAGAATGAGAGAATAAAAAAACAGTAGTAGGAATTAGAAACCAATAATTACTCACGGATCATCTTTTTTTTGCTGACATATACATAACGTAAATATAGCGTGACTACGACTGCTATGTGCATTCATTGCAGTTGCACCCGTTACACGACCCAGGGAGCCTTGAGCCAGACACTCTAATGTTTCTTGAGCATCTTGAACTTGTTTCTCGGTTACACCGACAATTCTTATGTTTTTACCGTCCTCTCTAATATCTACAACAGATTGGCTTCTCTGCTTATCAGACAGAAGATCATACAATTGTTCTTGATACAATTCCATGAATGAGACTGCTACTTTGAAACTCCAATCTTCCTTGGATTTAATTATTTCAAATATATCATATATAACTCTTGGTATAATGCCCCTCTCTCCTACACCTGTATAATTGGTACCCATGGAATGGGTTTTGCCACTTCCAGTCTGTCCATATGCTAATATTGTAACGTTATAGCCTACAAAAGATTATTATTTATCTTTAATGTAATGTAAATGCAATATTATATCTAAAAAGTATAAAGACTTGAAAAAATATGAAATATTTACCTTGAAAGGTATTATCTATGAGTCGTTTAATCGCTGTGTTATAAAAATCTTCCTGTCCAATGTGAGGAGGAAACACATAATTGTACGTAAACGCTTTGTCAGTATTGCATATACGAACTTGTGGTTCTCCAGGTATAGCATCTAAACACATTTGGCACCCTTTTTCAAGCTCATTGTCTACTAATGGACGGATACGTAGAGCAACGCTAACTGTACTTTCACACATCTGCAATAACAATGTTACATTAAATATATATTAAATATAATATATTGGGAACACAGCATAAAAGCACTATAACGCATCCATCACACCATTATTATTGAATATTTAACAATATTTTTTTATTCATACACAATTCATATTTTAATACTACATATGTAGTAAGCTTGATTTGTTTAAAATAATTAATTCTTATATGTTACTTAAATTATTTTTGAATTATCAAATATCAAGGCAATACATGTACAAACACACTCATTCATCCAATACATAAAAGTTTATTCAAACATGAAAGTTCAATTTAAAATAAATACATACAATTATTGAAAGTACTATCAAAAATTAAACAAGATCAAGAACATATGTTATAACTCATAGAACAAGTTCAATGTTTCTAAACATCAACCAACCAATGATATCTAACAAATAAAGGCATTTATACATTTTGTTACAGTACTCCAATAATATCAAATAATTGTCTAAAACATATTCATAATGCCTTGTCTGGCTGATGTGCAACTTTCAATGTTTCTAAGTAAGTCTCAAATAGAGGAATTCAGTCAATATGATGTCTTTTTTATTAAATAAGAAAAAAAAGAATTTATAAGAAAACATATTATTCTTTTTAAAACAAGAATCGTTGCATAAATTTTGCATATCATTGGACTACAGATGCCAAAAATATCTACTTTTACAAGATTATAAAAAAATCGTACTTACCGTTTATACAATCTCTCAATCAAAGACTCACCACACGGAGCGTAACGGAATATATTCTAAGAAAATTGTACACGACTCATGGAGAATCCGAGAAATTTCATATGCACGCTTCTTCTTTTAGTTATAATGATTATAACTAAATGAATTAATTATGCTAGCCTACCTTCCTAGCACCTTTCAACGCAGGTCATACAGTCAAATATTACGCATATATATGTAATAAAAGACTCCCGACTCCAAACTGTTAACCACGGTATCGACATTACAGAAGGACGTTAAATTTCAAATGGTTTGAATTTATTCAATGCAATGACAAGAGGTAAGGCGGGGATAAGGGAAGGGAGAGTTTGCAACCAATCCGATATTTGAAATTCTCTGATTGGAAAATATATATTCTAGAGCTACATTCGAAAACTTCCTCTCTTGAGGAAAATTTACTCGAAATATAGTATACGTTACGTATACTATAGCATATAGAGTAAAATCTTGGGAGAGAAAGTTATCGAACGTAGCTTTAGGAACTTTGATTGTGCACAAGTTATCGAGCCGATACTTTCAGTCCAGATCTACAATAAATTTTTAAGCCTTTAAGGAATGAACGAATCACAATCAATTATTCTCCTTGCTAATTATTCAATTATTCAATTCTTCAACCGTAGTTAGTCAATGGCCTGGTTTCTATAGAAGGTTTAGAATCGAATGTAAGAACCAACCAACTACTGTCGTCGTAACAGGGGAATACTCGACTATAGTTGATTGGATTTTATTTTTGGATCCCTCAGTTTAAACCCTCGGTGGAAATTAGGCCAATTTCTTACGACTTAAAGATTTTCACGAGCTGTTCAAACTGGTCATTTCACAAAAAAAATCACGTGTCAATTTTTGTAGCAAAATTAAGTCCATTCTACAATGGGCAGTAGCAGTAGTGGACTTAAGGAATAGGCATAGAAATCAATCAATCATAGTTGAAAGTGAGAAAGATAATCAACTATGATTAGTCGATTTCTACGTCTACTCTTTAATCCCTACTACTATTATCCATTGAAGAATGGAAACTTTCTCTCCGAGAAAGATTTTACTCTATATGCTATAGTATACATGTACTATGTATTTTGAGTAAAATTTTCCAAGGAAAGGAAGTTTTGGAATGAAATCTAAAGCGACAATTTTATACAAGAAAAAGAGCAAGAAGTGTTAAATTTGACATTTGAACGACAGATTCAATATGTTGTTTGTATTTTTTATGTATCATTTACGATATTAATACGCTGAATTAAATAGTTATTAGATTATTCTTATTGCGCGCGCATCGAATCCTCTATCTGGATCAGCCATAAAGAAAAAGAATAAATTAGGTTATGTATATCATAATTATTAGTGGTCTACATGATCAGTATAATATGTCAGCATTATCAATAGCGTTTGAACAGTTGACCCTTGTACTTGAAAACTGTTCAAACTACAAAATTTCTGTTGCTAGATAACGAATGACAAATCTGTCGCTCCAATTGTTTATTTTTAGCAGTACGTGGAAATGTACCTTAAAGTTTATTAAAACACTATTGTAGATCCGGATTTATATTCCTAAACTACGTTTTAAAACACGTTACGTATACTATAGCATACAGAGTAAAATCTTCCTAGGAAAGAAAGTTTTGGAAAGTAGGACTAGAAATAAATCATGCTCAGAGTAAGGGCTGTGGCAGACAAAATTTCTGTAACAGTAACCTTAAAAAAAAAAAACGTGAAATTAAGCTAATGAACCAATTAGGATACCGCTTTAAATCTACTGTATTCTAAGGGTGGAATCATACGATGCGGAAAAGGACTGCAGAATAGAGAATGCGTCATTGAAAAACTAATTAACGCTATTCGGAATAACGCAGAATAACGCTGATTGGTTGCTTCTGACGCATTCTCTATTCCACAGTTCTTTTCCGCATCGTGTGATTTCACCTTAACGGAAATAAAAATAGCAGTAAAACTTATCCATAAGACAAGTTTCAATCAATTCGAAATTCACTTTATTGCGAGGTTATGGATAAGTTTGCTGTTATTTGCATTTCTATTAGATTACATAGATCTAAAAAAACCTGATTGGCTCATCAGCTTAAATTTACATCTTTTACTAACCTAATTTCTACCGGGGATTTAATTCGGATCAGAATGTAAGAACCAACCAATTACAGTCGGATCGTCAGGTCGGATTCTTCGATATACGAAAAAAACTCGCGTACAGCAATACGCGTCATGGGACGGCACCCTAACTGATTAATTTTCTCTGCTGAATGCAGTCATTGATCCATTGTTACAATTTCTGAGATGTTCCTTCCTTGCCCATTCCAGCAAAACTTCTGGAGTTTGAATGTAATATAACTCTGCTACTTTTTTCATAAAAAAAAATGCAATTGCCTGTGTTATTAAATCACATAATTAAAGCATCTAGGCTATCTTCTTCTCCAAGGAAGATTTTACTCCATATATTATAGTGTATGTTACGTGTACTATATATTGCGAGTAAAATTTTTCTCGGAAAGAAAGTTTTGGAACGTAGTCCTAGATAATAAAATTATTAATGTAAATTTAAAAATTATTAAACTGTTATATGACGAGAGTGAAAGATTTTTAACTATAAAACATATTCATGAATGTTTCTTATATTATTATGCAAGCAGAATATAATAAAGATAGAAACAATTATAATTTAATTATAATTTAATTATCTCTTATTGTTATTACAAGCTGGCCTCTATATTCTCAGATGATTTATGATTGAAAACGAAAAGATGTTTTGGCTGGTATTGCTCTACAGCTTCTAGAAGGCTGTCTGGATAACCAGGTGAATAGTATCTGAAACAATTTGTGATACACAAATTTAAAAATGAAAAAAGTTTATGTTTTTTCAGCTATCATCTTTAAAAAAAAATGTTGAGAAATTTAATCCAATCAAGATCAACTGGTTGACCGGTATATATAAAAATTTGTTTGCACTTTAATAATTCTAAACATTTCGGTTCCGCGCGTTTGGTTCTCTTCAGTATATTACTGAATTTACAAATTAATGATCTCGCAATACAGTAAGCCAATAAATTATTAAGATTATACAAAATATCACGAAGAAGTAATTGGAGAAGATAATAAATAAGAGAAGTACCATGAGTAAAATTAATAAAACACCTTAGTGGTAGAATACCTAAACGATTAATCAAAGTACTGTAAAATTAATATAAAAAAATTGATGAACGCAAGTAATTAAAAATTACAATAAATTAAACAATTATAAATTAAACAATAATAGTCAATAAATTCAAAACTTACATTGAAGACTGTCATAGGCTGTGTGCAGCAAACTTAACTGTTGAGTAAGCGTCTCTATTGACGCAGCGTAATAACTTCTGCACACTGGACGCGGAAATGTTTATTGAGCAGCAAAATATAATGCGATAGCCAATAAGATTACAGCTCCTAACATGTTCATTGGTTACCGTGTCTTATTTTGCCACACGGCAAGCGTTTCCGCGTCCAGTGTGCACGAGCCATAAGCACGAATCCTCATATAGACAACAGCGCATTGACATCGAACGCTGATTGAAAAATAGGTGAAAAATGGGTAATGGAGGTAAATTTTATCCCCACAACAGATTTTTCACGCTCTGTGTCTGCATGAGGAAAGCTTATCTGTATGAAGACTAAGGATAAATCTACACAAACTTGCATAGTCATATATAAACGTATTGAATAAAGAAAATTATCCAATTGCATTTCTCCTAAAAAGACGCATGTAAAATATGATTGGATAATTTTTTTTATGCATATGTTTATGCGGCTACAAGTTGTGTGGATATACCCTTATGCTTAATATTCGTCAATTTCTATCACACGATTTATTTTGATATTGAAACTGAACGTCAAGCGTCAGCATGAAAAAGCACTTTTAAAATACGTGGGCGTATACAAACCGTAAAGACTTCGATCAAGAAATCTGTTTTTTATTATTGTACTTTAAATCGGGGCAATAAAAGTGGAGTCTCATGAAGCATATTTATCGTGTATCGCGTATCGCGTAATCAATCAATAATCAGTAAAACACGATACCACAACAGTGGATCGCTTCTGATTGGTTACACGGTTACGCGTTAAAACACCTCACGGGATTTAGTCTAAGTTGAAGTGAAACAAACGTATATTTGTTTTATTCAACTTATTGCACTGTATGTACCACTGTGTCGAGAAAGTGCAACAATAAAAAAACAGACCTATGAATCGATATCTACAGTCCGTTCTTAATCTCAAGAGATTTGTTTGCGTCGTTTGCTCCAACATGCTCCATATGCTCCAATGTGCTTCTGTTATAGCTTGTACTCACTTCAACGAGTGCGTTAGAGTGAATAAATGCTATAATAGGAGCAAATTAGAGCATGTCACAATATGCGATACGAAAGATCATCTCAAGCAGTGTCTTAAGATGCTGATAGATGGCTCTAAAGACTGATAGTCTTATATTTAAAACAGTCTTAAGTTCTGCACACTGGAAACGCTTGCCGCACGGCAAAATGAGACGCAGTAATGAATACATTAGGAGCTGTAAGCTTATTGGCTGCCGCATCACATTTTGCCGATAAGCGTTTCCGCGTCCAACAAAAACTATTAAGATAAACCAATCGGAAGGCCGCATTAGTGACTTAAGATATTACTTAAGATTAGTCTTAAAATAAGAACCGACTATATGAATACCGATCTTCTGATTGGTTCACATCCACGCACTCGCTTAAGCATGTCGAATCTTAAGCAACATCTATAAATTCCGTTGTGTGACAATATGGCAGGCGTGCCGTTTATCATTCGATCGATGTAAATTACGACATTGAGGGAACAGAGTCGCGGCAGTTATTTGCAAACACTGGCTCCATAATGATATATAGTGCTTATTAGCTTGGATTTTTAATACACGAGATTATTTTCTTTACCTATCATGTAAGTACCTCAATTGTGACAAAAAAAAGGTTATACAAGCAAGTAGTGTTTGTATAATACTTAATTTATTGTATTAATGTTTGCTGTGTCATAAATATCTGTCATTTCTTTTTCAAAAATATTAGACTTTTATTTTGATTCTTTTATAAAAATGTAAGAATCACTTTGCGATATGAATCGGAGCTAGGTAATTATCAGTTTAACTTTCGCAGCCCAAAAATCAATAAAATCGGGCTTATTCGATGTTTATTTCTGAAACGAAAGAATCTGGCAGAAAAAAAACGTGTTGCTCTGCCCCGCAAACCGAGATTAAAATCATTCAACTTAACAACTATTCAGGTTAAGATATCTGTCACATCGATGGTATAAACCTAGAAGGACATGAAAACATGTGAGATAAGAATAAATATTTTCTGGTTAATTACACAGATTCTCTGCTTTATAAACACAAATTCTCTGCTTTAAAAACATTATTTTCTTTTGTATAATTTTAGTTTCTACAGCAGAGAATTTCTGTTTTAAAAACAGAAAATTTGTATTTTTAAAGCAGAGATTTTGTTTTCAAAGCAAAGAATTTGTATTTTAAAGCACAGAATTTGTTTGTATAACAGAATATGATTGTAAATAAATAATTATGAATTATGATATTAAAAGTAATTACTTTTTTATATGAATCGAAGTTTAGAGCTAACATTTCTTTTAAATAAACTATATACATGGCTATATTGCTCACGTCCATGTTCCTTTAAATTTCAAGTTTAATAAATATAATTCAACTCATTTGTTATGGTTCAAGTTGATATTATTATTACTTTATAATTTAAATAAAGAAATTTATCCTTATCTCTCGCCTTCTATTTTTTATATAAAATTTTTTCAAAGTAAAAGTTAAAATTTTGTATAAAAATTCCTCCAAGATAACATTCACATATGCAAAGTTTGCTAAAATTATCCGATTGTAATCCTTCAAATTTTGATTCCAACATTTTTCTAATAAATTTAGACTATAATTTTTCATGTCCGATTATGACTTATTTTGAGTTACCGTCTAAATACAAAGCGATTATAACCGAGTTATAGAACGTAAGTCGTAGCAGTTGTAGATTGACAAAACATTGTGCATTGATCTAAGACTACGACTCACGTTTCAGAACTCAGTTACGACTATCTTTGTGTCGAGATCCTTAAGAGGATCCTAAAGTCATTTGTATTTCTGATTAAATCATAATTTTTATATAACAATTACTTTTTTCTTCTTTTACAGATTTGAAAATTCTTTCCCAGGATTAAAGTATATGGATTAATATGTATTTGTAAAATGGAATTTATGCCGAAACAGAAAACAAAAAATTTTAAAAGAGATCTTAAGAAAATTTTTTTGTTCTCGGCACAAACTCCACCTCACAGACATGTATTGATGCATATACTTTAATAACTAGTTCACACAACTAGTTCACTGAAAAGATTCATTCGCCAAAACAGTTTGTCGCGAATAGAGGCGTAGGTCTATCTGAGAGGTGATAGGTGAGGAAATGGTCTGATTGGTTGGCTAAATTACGTGTTCAGCGCCATTTCTCGTACCCTAGTAGAATTATGCCTACTGCATACTGGACGTGATGAGCAATGAACGACGAGCGATATCCAATAAAAGTTCTGCTTTTTTTCACGTGACGCAAAGCAAAACATTCATTGGATGTCCCTTATCGCTCATTGCGTTCAGTATGCGGTAGGTATTAGCCCGGATTCTTGTATGGATATTTGACACCGAATGCTGATTGGTGAAAAACGGGAGATTAGGGGGAGGGGGAGGAAGTAAATTTTATCTTCACAATCGGCTTTTCGCCACTTAGCATTCGGTTTCAGAGCGCTGTTGTTCGTATGAGGCTCCGGGCTTAAGCTGTGATTAAAGTCTCGCTATAAATGCTTTGAAGCGTTTGGTTGACCAATTAGAAGAAAGAATTTTATGAATTGACCAGCCAAAAAACACTTTACAGTATTTGCATCGCATTGATCATAGATTTTAATTTTCAAGAAGAGCTAACCTTACTTCGACGTTTTGACATGTATGTAATACTCATCGATATATAGAATGGACTATGAATGGCGGTAGTGGGGGTAGAAACAAGTAGAGTGAGAAGCAGATAAATGAATGAACGTTTTTTCTCTGTTTACTAAGCCTGATTGATCCAGCTGCTCTAATCAATCAGGTTTAATAAACAAAGAAAGAACGTTCCATTTATCTGCCGCTTACTCTACTCGTGTTTTTACTCCACCATTATCGGTAATCCATTCTATATGTCGATGGTAATACTACATATGCATTTTGATTGATTTTGATTGATTTTGATTGCTGGTAAAAGAGAATAGCGTTGATTTATTGATTTTTCAATTATCGACCGCACCTGTCGTTTCTCTGATTTATCTAGGATTTTAATCGCAAACTATTCGCCCAAAATTTTTTCACATGCATTGTATGTACTATTATGAACGCGTGACTCGAAGCCGACTAAAGACTCTCTAAGGCTGTGGTCAAAGTCTCGTTACAAATGCTTTGAAGTGTTTGATAGACCAATTAGAAGAAAGAATTTTACTAACTAATCAATTAAAAACGTTTCAAAATGTTTGCAACACATCGCGTTTGACCATATCCTAATTCGAGTCTATTGTATATGTTCTGTGTAGAGTCTGATCACGATGTATACGTTTTTGAAAATAACAGTCGGATATTTTTCTTCAACTTTCACTAGTTGTTTGAAATATATGACATTGGCCGTGATCCGATTCACGCTCACAACGCTTAAAAATCATTTTATTCTTCTTGTTTATCAAATATTAAACGAAGACAAATGATGCTCATGAGCGTGTCAGCATGAATCGGATCACGGCCATTATCTAGCCTTTTGACGACGAATTGTTGCAAAAAAGTGCACAATCTATTTTTACTTAGAAAGACATTATACAAAATAAAAAAATTGTACTACGTATATTTCACCACATGTTTACTTATTCATCAGGAACTATAAAGCTTCCAGTTTGGCAATTGTCACTCGTCGATAAAGTAGTTTAATTTGACCTACTTCGTTTGAGAATTGTGAACTACTTCATTTAGTTCATATAAAAGATTCATTTTACGCTTTCAAACTACCCATTTCTATCACACATCATACACTGCGATGCATAATCGACAATTATCGTATTGTTACATTTGGTCGCTTTGACAGATTTCCTAACCTGAAAAATCGTCAACTTTAACAATTGACATCTCAATTCGCAGGATAGAGCGACGCTTTTTTCGCCAAATCCATTGTTTCATGCAGAAAATCCAAAAACGCGTATAAGCGTCGAATAAGCCCAACTTTATTAATTTTTGAATTCTGTGAACTAAATTATAATTATGAATGTAATTATGAATCATTGTACTCTGTGTATTTAATATTATATATAATTAATGTCTGGACTTCGATCAGCCTTCGAAAAGATTAATGAAATATTTTAATGGAAATTATTGCAGAGAATTTTTCACACATACAAAATAGATTTAACAAGAGAATCAAAAACAATTGTGATATTGAAGTAATTTTGAGAAATGGAAATGATAGGATCATGCATGTAATAAAATTATTTTGTAAAAGAAATAGAAAAATATGCTTTTTTTCTACAAAATAATCAATAGACTCTAAAGAAAATCTAAAAAATAATAAATAAAATGCCACTTTGAATCAATATTGATTATTTGTGTATATTTTAAACTATTTATTCAAAGTGAATATTATAACGTATATATTTCGATCTATCGTCAAGGTCCTCTTCAGAGAAATTTACTTAAACTATTAATTATAAAATTACATAATGATATCGCATACGAGTATAAACTATTAACGTATAAAATACGAAAAAACTATGGTAGTGATATCCGAGTTAATCTTGGTCATCAAATTATTAAGTTTATTATAAAAGAAAAGAAAGAGACGTTGAGAATCATAGTTTCATCTGTTGAAAGCCCACTCCATAATTTATCATCTTTTCTACATAAGATCATTAATAAGAGTTTACTTCTGGCTAATAGCTCTACAGTTAATAGTTATTTTTTGACTTAAAAAATCTCGAAATTGACAATTCCTATTGAAGCTTCTCTTTTATCTCTAATATTACTTGTTTATCAATAGATGTTTATCAATAGATATAGTATAGAATGTTTATCAATAGATATAGTATCTTATAGAAAAAAATATTGACATCTCAAAAATGGAATTTTTTAAAGTACTAAAATTAGTCATAAATTCTACTTTTTTCAAATTCAATGACAAATTTGATAGACAAACTTGATGATAGACAAACGTTTGGTTTACCAAACCAAAGGTTTAGTTTAACAGAAATACGACTCAACATTCGGTCACACAACATCGTAGGGACTCATTTCATGAATTTGATAACATACATATTTTACACAAAGAGTAAATTTTACATAAAAGATTGTTATCAGAGATGATACACATTAAAAAATAAAAACTAGGCCTGAATCTACAAAGAAACGAGACATTTTCTCTTGATCCATTATATATAAATCTATTTTTAGAGACGTAATGCTTCCAATCTATATCATTTATCTTTGGTTATATTATTTATTATTTATACTTATTGTCTTTGTAAGTACATATTCTGTTGTCCACTGTTTCTCTCTTTTCACTTTACATTCATCTGTCAATAGTTAGGTCATATCTAATAACTCTTAATAACTCTTTGTGTAAGTGAATAATAAAATTTGATTTTAACTATTTATTTATATTAACTTTTTAATTTATTCATAATTGTACTACACATAATTGTACTAGTAAATGGAACATGTCTAATGGAACATGTCTTAATGAAACAGTTCAATCTTGACAGTCATGTAAGTTTATTTTATCATATTTTTTGCGGATAACTTCATGTTAGCAATTTAAAATATTTTTTTATTTCCTTTTGATAGATTCAAAACAAAAAAATCTCTTTCTTTTCTTTTTTAGTAAATTCAGTAATTTGATGACTAGAAGATTAACTTGGATATCACTATCACAGTTTTTTCATATTTTATATGTTAATAGTTATATTCGTATGCGCTATCATTACGTAATTTTATAATTAATAGTTTAAGTAAATTTCTCTGAAGAGGACCTTGACCGTAGTTCGAAACGTATACGTTATAATATTCACTTCGAATAAATGGTAAAATACACACAAATAACTAGTGTTGGCTCAAATTGGCATTTTATTTATTATTTTTTAGAATATTTTTCTAATTTATATTAAACGATGAAGATATCAAAAAGAAATACAACCTGACAATCTCTTCTGGGAAACAGCTGTTAATAATTGTTATATATTCCGATAAGGTAGTACCCGGTTCAGCTTGAATCTCTTGTACTTTTCTCAAGCCACCAGATGTTACGAACAGTTTTCTTGCCCTTGCATCAACCGGCAAAATCTGCATAGAAAATATGCGTAGAAATATAACATTAACAAGCGGAAACAACTTATTTATTGAAGAATTATATCGTTTCTTACAACAAAAAAGTCGAATTCAATGAATTGAGAACACATCTTATGAGTTAGCAGAATCAAATGAGCAGAATCAATTCTAACTAATTCTTTTTACTCGTTGCTAAAAAGTTGCCAAAAAAAAATTTATTGTTCTGTTAATTTTAATTATTTTCTTAAAAAATGTTTTTCGAGGTAATATTTTCGCTATAAAATTGTTTACACAGATTTTAAGTTACTTAAAGATTATTGTAATGATGTCTATGAACACTAATATTATTTGGCTGGAACAGTAATTACTGTTTCAGTTTTGTTAAGATTGCATTTCAAATCTGAAAATAAATTCGGCACACAGTTTGCAGGATATAAATTCACATGGAATTGTTTCAGCAAAAATCCAAGCTTGACCGCTTAGTCCAGATCTACGATAAGTATTTTAAATCTTAAGCCGTAAGAAATTGAAGGATGGAATAAAGGCACCATTCTACTTAAGTCCTTTTTTGGAGATTAACTTTTTATATAATATTGATCATAATAGAGAAATATTGTAACATCTTAAAGACATTACATAAATTCATTTGATACTATCCTTGTATAATGTATATAATAAAAAAGAGTAGCAAGTTATTATTTAATTTTTATTAAAATTTTTATTAAGATTTTATGATTAGATTTTATTCTGCCCTCCTCAATTACGAATGCATGGAGAATAATTGACTACGATTCATCCATTTCTTATGGCTTAAAGCTTAGATGAACCTATTGTAGATCCGGGCTTAGCCTTTATTTCTTAGTTATTGGTGTACACATGATGGTCTAATATGATATCTTAATATTGTTTGAAAAAAAATAATAATATTCTATTAAAAGAAACTTAACTATTCTATTAAGCTAGAACATGAGCGTAGTTACATGGGACATATGGAGAACTTAATGCTGTTTTTGTGTTAATTTATTGCTCTAATTCCGATTTTATTTCTCTAGCTGTTTAGCAAGAAATAATTTTTTCTGACTTTTAATAAAGTTAGAATGCACATTTAAAAAAAAAACAAAAACAAAAATACACTATAATTTAGTGTTAATGTGTTACGTGCTTGTAATATAAATTAGTTTAAACTTCGGAGCGCTATTCTTTGTGCAAAAAAAGTTACCCATTTACGAAAAACAACACTTACATCATACGTACCCTTTTGTAAAACTAATCAGCAGAATTTCAAGAAACTTTCTGTGAAATATCGTGTACTGTTCTACAAAAATTTTGCAGAAAACAATTCCCTATACTATAGCCTGTATTCATAGTCAGATCTTATATTCAAGACCATCTTAAATATGATCTTAAGAAGTCACGAACCAATCAGAAGGCTGCATTAGCGTCTTAAGACATTACTTAAGACAGTCTTGAAATAAGACTCGACTGTGAATACCAGTGCATGTCTCTTTTGTTATAAAACCAATCAGCAGAATGAATTTCATGAAACTTTCTGTGAAATATCATGTACTGTTCTACAAAAATTTTTCAGTATTTTAAAGAATTTACATGTAAATGTTTCAATGGGGGAAAAACTTTACATTATTTATACATTACAATTGTATAATTGCAAAGAGTTTTATTTTTCCTCATTTTCATATTTACATAAAAACTTTAAAATATGTGTTGAAAAATATGTGTTTCGTCCTTTAATATTTTTTAATATTCAATATTTGTTATTTATTTATAAAGAACGTCGTAATAGTTTTACAACAAAAGTTATCACGTGATCTTTTTTGTCACTGAAACGGCTAGTTTGAGTGGCATGTGAAAATGCAGCTATAGAAGTCTGTGGATTTTTTCTCCTGGTACTTTTTTTTTAGCGTTCGAGGACATCCGGTTTTCAATGTCCGAGGAGTATCCCTTTTGGTACTCATTTTAAAAGAGAGCGAAGAGATCAAAAATTATTAAGCTTGTTGCACATAAAATATATATAGTAAACTAATCACTAGATCTGTGTATCTGTGATATTAGTATGTATCTAAAAAAATGTAAAAATTATTAGATATTATTATATATATTATATTAAAGCCGTTTTTTTACTAATATTAAATAGATATATTTTTATTTTCTTAGGATTTATATATATATATATATATATATATATATATATGTATATGTATGTATAACTCTTTTTCTTCTATTTTTGAATTAAAATAAACAACTTATTTTGTGCAATTTAACTTAAAATACTCTTTTTTTATCCTACTTTTGGATTTTAGGCCTACTTTTGTACGAGAGATTTACTTGTACACTGTAGTAATTGCTCATTGCGTGCAATCACAGCAACTTCTGCGTTTCTTTTATTTTTTTTTTTTAGCGCTGTGCACAATTGGCTCGTGTACAATTGATATATATCTTTTGTTGACTATTTTTTGATTAGAAATGTCCTAATTTACCCTAGGTGAAATCTGATCATTCCAGATATTTTATATCCAAATATTTCATTCCGATACATTCTGAAACATATTTATTGCTTTTCGATAGTTGTATTTTAATATCTGTATGCAAAATGATGAGGACAGTATAAAGATGATTTTATGAAAAAAAAGAAAGATTTTATGAAAACAAAATTGAAAATCTATCTTTGATGGCTAATTTTCGATCTGTATTAATTACGCGATTTTTATTTTTACTTTGCGAGTATTTTTATTGTTTTATGCATCTTAAATTCTTTTAATTTGAATAGATATGTGCCGTGTTTTGACTTTTTGAAAATATTTTATATCATATTTATTTGCTTGCGTTTCTGCGTGTATTTGTTTAAGGCCCGATTGCACCAACATTACTTTGATTTTAAACGAGGCTTAAAACTCTTTCTGTCTCTATCTCTTTTTGGCTTTAAAACGAGACAGATAGAGTTTTAAGACTCGCTTAAAATCAAGTGACATTGGTGCAACTGGGCCTAAATCTACATTGCTTGCTCTCTTCTGTTTACAGTTTGTTGCTTGATGTTGGATCATTAGTGAAGCTACGATACTGATGTATAGTAGAAGATATTGCAACATGTACGTTTTCAGCTACATTTCATCAAATTCCGATGACAAAAGTATCAAAAATCATTATTAATTTTACACTTATTGCAGTTTAAGAAAGATTATTGGATCAACCTGAGAATTCCGTGAAAACAGCTGACGAATAATTATTTGTGCTTAATTTGCACCGTTTAAAGTTAAATTTGATGTATTTTTAGATGAAAATACATTTGGAGTGGACAAATGTACATTCTAAGAAATTAAAAACTTGTACTTTTGCGTTCGAGCGTTGCTTCATAAAAATATCAAAAAGCTATATGGAATTACATACAAGAGAGACTGATATAATTTGAACTTAAATGACGATTTGATTAACGATTAGAGATTAAAGAATATATAGCTAGTTCGGGTTACACTTTAAGAAAAAATACATTGATTTACTGTAATAATCATTAGATCATTCATATAAAAATATCATAAGTGTCATTTTGATATCATGTAATCGCGAGCGCTCGGTACATAAAACATCGACAACGAGACGAGATAACTGCCTTAAATTTTCAAGATAAGTGACAGTTTGAATGACGTAAAACCAGAAACGTTTTATCTCTAAATTCTATTACACATATGTACTAGTGTATCTGTAACATCTCTTCTGCAAAGTCTCCTAATCAGTCTTTTCAAAATCACGCGCAAATACTATCTATTACAAAAAACGAGTTTATTAAAAGCTGCAGTTAAAAATTTTTTTATGTATCTGAAAAATTATAAAATTTTAACATTTTATAGAAATGATGAAGTTTGTTAATTGTATATTTGTGTGAATGATACATTAAAGAACATACATTAAGAAACAGAAATAAAAAATAAGAAGAAAAGAGAAAGGAGTTAACGACCAAAATGAAAAATAATCAGCAATGCACGATTCTTAACACAAGTGAGACCAACAATTATCATCAACCGGTCTCGGCAAAACCTTCAGTTGTTTCAGTATCAAGTATCGATTCCGACGTCAGTGACAGAAGAGATGTACGAGAAGAATTATACGCCGGGATTTTTAGGAGGCACAGAAAAACTATATTGGTACTAGGCAGTTTTCTCAAAATGTTAAGGGTGAATAGAAACATGAACAATTACGCTAGCATTAAACCCAACGACGAAACAGATGAATAAATTAAATTATTAAGTCATTGCTGGATCAATTAAGTAACAGAGAATTTACGTTTTAAAGTGTAATTTGAGCATATATATATATATATATGCGCACGCGCATGTATGTGTAGACTATATCGATAATTTTTCTTTTTTTTTTATATATTTCTATATATACTTCTATATAACAAATTTTTTAATATAATAATTTTTATACATATAACAGCTTTATATATATAGTGCAGCTAGATATTTTTTTAAATGTAACTCGTAGAGTACGCGCGAAATATAAAAAAATGTATACAAATAAGTAAACTTGTATAAAAATCCTGAAAGTATCAATTAAATATCTGATTATTTTTGGTATTGATCGTTTTAAATTGTGTAAAAATATCAATTCTATATAATATTGCTGCAACTATTTGTTCTTAATTATTTTACACACAATTATTCAAGAGTTGTGTTAGATTAAATTCATAAAATTTTAACATTAAATTAAAGTAATAAATTGATAAAATTAAATTGATAAATTTTTATTTCTACATAATTGAATTTTTTTTTTTGATTATTATTCTTTTTATCTTTAAGTATTATTTCTAGAAAAAAATTGTTTGTATATCATAACATAATATCAAGATCAATGAATAAAAACTGCCAATTTAAAAATTTACATAAATAGGAAAAAAATTCTGATATAAATATATATATATATATATATATATATATATATATATATATATGTAAACTTTTTAACTATTGCAAAAATGCAGGAAAAAAGTTGAAAAAATAATTTGCTCTTTATTCATAATCAACTTGCCAATCGAAAAGATAATTGATATTTTTTATTGAGTTATTTTTTTAATTTTCGTCATTGATTTTAATATTATTCTGCAATGGTTAAATATTAGGTGTAGTCAAAGAAATCCATTATTTTTCCATTCAATTTCATGCAAAAATAATGGATTTCTTTTTACTACACCTAATATATAAACGCATAAATTTCTTATTATATCTTAAAATTTATGTTTTTCAAATGTTTTTATTGATCGTAAAAAGTAGTCTGATATTAAATAATTCTTTCTTGTTTTGCAGAAATATTTAAACAGATTGCATGAACTGAGCCGAATATACACCTTAATTGCTTTAAGATTCGAACTGCATCAAAAGTTTTGGTAAATTCACAATATTTTTCTGCATTTTGCTATGCATTATAGAATTGTATTTTCTCGTCTTAAATATACGTTTCTCATATAAAAACATGATGTTCATATTTTATGGCGTTTAAAATGCTCTTTACGCTTTTACAATAGATTGAGAGAGAATTCTTTTGTACAATTAAAAAAAAAATGCTATTAAATATAGAACCGCTAATATTGCCAATACAATTCGAAACGATTCATCAAATTCAACAACACTTTAATATGTACTAAAATTACTGTGTTATTATTGACGAGCTTAATATTTATTAAAGATATTTATCTGAGAGCATATGTAACAATATAGATTTACATATAAAACTAATACGAATATCAAATAAATAAATGCCTTATCACTTGAAATTTTAATATATTTTTGTCGATCAATTGTTGTGCATCCACACTTATTAACTTGATTGTTCTTGATTGTTTTATATCCGAATTTTTTATTTGTGTATAAGCCAGGTACTGCCATTAGAGAATAAAATGATAAAACGCAAATTGATGAGATTAACTTGAAAATAATCGTGCGATTAACATTTTCCTAAAGCACATTTAAATAATTTTTAAACAAATTTTTAATAAGAGCAAATATGTCTCTATTGTAGTTGTTCGAACACTCGCTGTCGTGTAAGACTAAAATATGCACTCTTTGGAATTTTAAAGGTGCCATACTGTCCTAGAAAAAAAATATTCGAGAAAAAAAAAGAAAGAATAAGAGAGAATAGCAGCGAAAGAACTTCTTACATATTTATAGATTTCTGAATTGTTATATTTCTGAACATATACGATATTGAAGAATGTGCACAATGATAACGTAATCGCATTTATGTTCTGTAAGTTAGGCGCAATCTAATCGAAAAGATTTTGTTTTCGAAATAAATGGATAGAAGTTGGCTGCTGATATTTGTGTGTGTGTGTGTGTGTGTGTGTGTGTGTGTGTGTGTGTGTGTGTGTGTGTGTGTGTGTGTGTGTGTGTGTGTGTGTGTGTGTGTGTGTG
>Ga0157364_1001356_pt1 | contig 20602 bp, 12 predicted proteins | sample AttsexASBM2_FD_111476 | JGI IMG/M metagenome (GOLD analysis project Ga0157364, IMG submission 111476) | Fungus gardens microbial communities from leaf cutter ant in Ribeirão Preto, State of São Paulo, Brazil - Atta sexdens ASBM2 | ecosystem: Host-associated > Fungi > Mycelium > Unclassified ...
TTTTAAAGCCATTAACTTTAACTTTATTATAAGTTAAAAAAAATATTAACTTACCTAACCCTGATTTTCTGCAAAAGGGAATTTAACAAGCCTACAATAAACTTTTTTATTATTGTTTAAATTATTTTTATTTCTTGATTTTCAGACATGCAAATTCCAAAGGAATTATTGCTGTTGCTAACGGGAGCGTTTGTCGTTGCGGCGACGACATCCGTCTGTCCGTGGTCACAGTATACGACGAATCTCGACAGCTCATGCATCTGCGATTATAATTTAGCTGGCGAGCTCTCGGTGCAGTGCGATATTGTCAATTATGAACAACTATTGTCGGCGATGCGTCGTTACGCCACCAAAACGTCAATTGATCTATTTTATATCACTAATAGTACAATTGGTGTCTTGAGGAACAATTCGTTCGCCACTTTAAGGATTAACAATATACAGCTATCTGGATGTAATATCAAGAGTATCGAACCAGAGACTTTCAAGGGTCAGGAGAATCATCTAAAGAGTTTGAATCTTAGAGATAATGAACTCACGGAAATCCCCGGTATCAACTTGAAAATCCTGAAGAATCTCACTGTGCTCGATCTCTCAATGAATAAGATTACCAAAGTCAATGACAATGCTTTCGTTGGTACCAAACTAATCACGTTGAAACTTTCCGACAACGAAGTCACTCTCGTGCCGGGATCATTTCGCGGTTTGGAGAAAACCCTGAAAAATCTCAATCTCAAAGGAACGCGACAGAAGAAAGTGCCGGAAGCTCTTAGAGGACTGAAGACTCTGGCCTTCCTTGATCTGTCACAGAACAGCATACGCGAACTTCCTGGCACATCCGGAACCAAAGCTTTCGAGGGTCTTGATTCCCTCACAGGATTAAACCTCGAGAGAAATCTAATCCAGAATATCGGTCCAGATGCGTTCTTCGGCATCAAAAATACTTTAACCTCCCTCAGCCTGTTGAACAATCTCATTCCAGATTTCCCTACGGCGGCTATCAATAGCGTCCACGACCTTAGAGTAAGTAATAATAATTATAGAAAAAAATAGTAGACTATCAAGTTTAAAGACAAATACTCAGAAAAAAATTTCTCATAACTATTCAACTTAACTTCCGGAATATCTTGTTAAGTTCCTTAAAAAATTAACGTGATTTTTTTCGACTGACTATTTTGCAGTGACTGTTTCTTTTTGACGATTAATCAAGCCGCATTATTTTCTATGAAATAAACTGATTCCCTCTAGGTGTTGGATATTGGATTTAATCTAATCACCGAACTACCAGTTAACGCTTTTCAAGGAAACCCATCGATCACGCTATTAGCGATCGACGGTAACCCGTTGTCCACAGTTCCGGAAGAAGCATTAGCCCAACTGAACAGTACCCTGCGAGGTTTAAGTCTGGGCGGACGATTCCTCGTCTGTGATTGCCGCTTACGCTGGATTATTGAATGGATCAAGACGCGAGACTTACAGGTCACCAGTCGTGAACGCAAGCCACAATTTTGTGGCAGTCCTCAGCGATTGCAAGAAAAGAGTATTTATAACATCGATCCCGAAGGTAAGTCCTATGCTCATCGACATTTCCTCAAGCTTAGAAAGATTAATTTTTTTCTGAAATCACAAGATTAATTTTCTTAACTTAATTTAATTAAAAAAAATAATTACTTAGAGTAAGAGTAATCTATTTTAGAAATTTCAAATTCAATATTGGAATAAAAGGAAAATAAAATTTAATTGTTATAGAAATGAATTGTGAGCGACCGTCGGAGATAATCGGAATCGGAACGGTGGAGAGCGTAGACACAAGAGAACCGACGGAGACGATAGCTGGAGATACTGGTATCCATCTACCGACCGTACGATCCACAATTTCTACAACTGAACTAGTCACTAGCACAATACAGCCTACGACTTCGGTAATAGTGTCGTCAACAACGACTGAGCAGAGGAGAACGACACTGTCGGTACCATCCTCGACCTACATTCCAACAACCCGACCGACTGCTGCGCGAACTGGAAACGTTGTAGTTGTGAGGACCACTTTGTCGCCATCAAAGCAATCGCAAGAACATGTGCAACAACATCATCCGCCGAGGCCACCGTTGGTCCTGGGTTCACCGTTATATAAATCGAAATCGAACGAGAAGGACATCATTGTAAAAGATGTGCTGAGACAGGATAACGCGGTTATTATATACTGGGACACGGAGGCAACTAACATTCTAGGTTTCAGAGTAATCTATCGTCTGTTCGGGGATAATAGTTTTAAGCAAGCACCACCGCTCGAGGCTAGCGAACGAGAATTCAGAATTAAGAATGTGCCTTCCCAGGTAAAAAGATGATCTTTTACAAAAAATTTCTCGAGCAGAAATTGAATCAGGGTTCGATTAGGGCCGCTAGAGATTATTCCTAATCCTAATAGAGACTATATCAGGAATGTAACACAATAACCTGATAGAATCGAAAGATCAGGTTCTTATTACAGAACTTATTTAGACCCCTATTCAGATCCTGATTATATCAGGTAGTTCTTGTGAGGAACGCTTGATTCCTGATCGCGCATCAGGCATGCCTAATCGAATTTCTACTCAGGTTCTTTACATTAAAAATTTCGATTTCGATATAATTCATATGACATTAATCAATTATAGGAATGCATCGTAGTTTGTGTAATCTCGCTGGAAGAAATCAACATTACACCGGCAAATGTACCGCATAACCAGTGTCGTGAGGTCAGAACGGAAAATTCGCCCACCTCAAACATGGACAAGATCACAATTGCTGCGAGCGCGGCTATCTGTGCCACGATTATCGTCGCGGTGATTATCTTCGTGGTCGCGAATCGACGCCGTGCTCGTAAGTTGCATACCCTGCACAACATCGATCAAACAAAGATGGGCGGTCCAATCGCCGGTCTTCCGGTCAATTGTTGCTCGAATGTGGGTCCGACTCCCAGCCCCGGCGGGCCTCTGTCATCAATGGCTACTCTAAATGCCTACAACGCCCAGAAAGAGTGGGACCAGGTGTCGGCCTACAGCAACAGAAGCATTCCGCGGCCGAGGATTTTCTCTATTGATCGACAAGGTAAATTGTTATCTCTTTATTATTTATAATAGATATTTGATATTCATAAAGTTTATCATCTTGTTTATGCTTCAGGTAATTTTATCTTAAAATGAGTCATTAGTTATATCTATTGAGTCTTAAGATAAAAAACTTTTCAAAGATTTGTATCATTACATCTTTGAAAAATATGTATAAAAATACTGGAAGAATATATACTTATAATATAATATAAGTATTATAATACTTATAAAACTTATAATACTTATAATACTTATAAAAATAAAAAAATATATTTTTGTCTTGTAGCAAACATAAAGAAAATAAAATGAATTTTAGGATCGATAACCAGGGCATCCTGTATCGATGATGTGCGTTCTCAGACCGGACACTATAGCAGCAAAATATCTGCCCGATCGATCGCTGATGGTCAATCTCAGCATAGCTTCTCCAATAATTCCACGCGGTATTTTTCCAACACTGCGTTAACTTCCAATCTCGTCAACACGAGACCAGGTTGGTTACCTGCATATGTTTGATGAAATTTATCATGAACTTTACTTGTCTAATCTTCTACATTGTTTCTTGCATTTGTTCAGAATTACGACAATCGCGCCAGTCGCTGGCGGCTGCCTCGGACCGGATGTCGCGGTCGAATTTTAGCAGCAATCATCTGCCTCCACACTCGTCAGCCCGGCGGCAGCGACCACGATCGCGTAACCGCAATCTCGAATCAAATCCGCCGCGACCTGGCAGCCGATACAGCCTAGCCGATTCCACGCACACTCTCAATAACTACGATGAAAATAACTGGACCGATCATGACATGGATATTTACATGGCTCGTAACCCCACCACGAGGAGTGGTCTCGTGCCGCTCTAAATATCTGTGGCCTCTATGTCTCGTCGTTCATTATTGCTCAAGCGTATTCAATAGAGTCCAATCTCAATCTTAAGGAATCCTAAAGTCGTCTGTTTTACCGATTATTTCCCAAATAAGTATTCTTCTAACTGCCTTTACAGATTCAAAAATCCTTTATCATGATTAAAATATAAACGGAAATATAGTCCAAACTGATCAACTTTATTGCCAAAAACAAAAAAAAGTTGGAAAATTATAGGTTTTTTGTTATCAGCTTTTAGTATTGATTTGTAACAATATTTGTTTTATATAGAATAAACTAGGATTATATGGTTATACAAAAAAGATGGTCATAGATTGTAATTTCTTCAATAACTACTAAAGCATTTTTATAGTTTATCATTTTAAAAGCCTATAACCATCTTCGCATAGCTATGTTATTCGAGTTTACTTTATAAGTTTTATACTTTGTATAAAACAGTCTTGGTATGGACTAGGGATTACATGAACAATGTTGAGTACTTAGAATTAAACTTAGATACTTAATGTAGTTAACATAAAAGATTAATTAGAAAAGGACTCCGTCCTTATGAAAATTGGATTTCGATAGAATTGGCTGAAAATTTAATATGTTGCAAATCTCGTTGTCCTGATAAAAAGTCTCCATGGAGACTTTTTATCAGGACAGTCCCCTATAATTGACTGATTCCAGTGATAATCGAACATCGATTTCATTGTCATTTCTCATACCTCTACAAAGCATCGTTTTTCACAACTGGCTAATACAATACATATAACAATATTTTATTTTCAACGAGTACAATGCATTCCTATTCTCTTAATTGCACATTTTTTCTATGCATATTTTTATATAAAAAGCTGTAAAAATAATATTGACTTGAGGTTGACCTGATTTTAGAGATTTAAGGCTGTGTTGCTTTATATCATTTAAATCAGGATTGATAATTGAGTTTCCTATTCAATTATGTTATACTTTAATTTAACACAGTGTTAACTTAAATCTCTAAAATCAGCTTACCGACCTCAAGTCAATATTGTTTTTATAGCTTCTTATTAAAAAAAAAACTATATATATATATAATGTGCAATAATGAAGTAGTACATCATACTCGTTAAAAATAAGATATTGTAATAATTAGCCAGTTTTAAAAAGTAGAGCCTCGTAGATGTCAAACGATCAATTATAAGGGATTGTGCCCATTAGACTTTTCATTAAAATAACAAGATCTACAACATATTATATGTTTCAAATTTTCGACAAATTTTCACCGAAATCCAACACTTACAAGAATTGTGCGAGGTTTTTTGTATGTATGTGTGCGTACAATTTATTTAATAGTGTACTAATTTAGTAGTGTATACTGTATAGTGATGTGTCAATGATAAATCGTATGTGTGTAAGTTCTACTGAATCAGTAAAACAGACGACTTAACGGATCTTAAAGTAGAACATACATACGATTTCATATCGCATTGAACTCAATAATTTTCGTAAAACAATATCGTATATATTACTTTTATAATTTGGAAATCCTTCTCCAGAATTAAAGTGCATTAATACGAGTCTGCAGCTTAGAATTTTCAAGAACGACAAAAATTTTCGAAATTAAGAGATCTTTATTTACCATTTTTTAATTCAATGTGACATCTTGAATTGTCAAATCGTGATAACATTTGTTTGATATAAAAGCTCTGCAATCTACTTACGAAATTGGAGACTGCAGACTAATAAAGATTACACGAAAAAATAATATAGAATTCTTAGAATTAAACTTGAACCTATAATCGATAACATGTTCTTTATTTCCTGTTTTTTTGCTTTTTATCACTTTTTACTTTTTTACCTTTTCGCCTCTTACCCAGTTTTTCGTTTTCTGTCCCGAAATAAAAATTGATGAAGTTCGGAAGAGACAATAAACATGTGAAAAAAAAATGCGAGTTGATAAAACGATCGTAAAGAAGAAAAAAGGCACGAGGTAAAAAGCAAGAAAGCAAAAAACACACTGCAGATTAAGTTTTAGACGTCTAATTGAATCGTTTTACGAAAATTTATGTATATGTGTGCAACAGTAATGTAATAGTAAAAATGTGTTGATGTGTTGCATCTTATCAGTAAAACAGCGATTTCGTTGGTTCGAGCTTCACTTTAAGATCCCCTTAATAGATTGTTTTCGTTCGCAGCGCAATTTTTAAATCTAGATGATCTTTCTAAATCTAGACAATTGTTCTGCTCGAGCGAGAAGAGCTAAATCCCAATTCCCCTTTTTAGAAAATGTTTATCGCGATGATAATAATATATCGTAGAACTTTATATAAAATATTGAAAGTATGTTCATATGACAGGAAAATTGAATTTAACATGCTTCGAAATTTATTCAATTCCAATCATAATGTTAACGCGACAGGCATTACTATGTAATGCTGTCAAATGCGTGCAATCAACATTGCGAATGTTAGAATTACTAGTGTTACAGAAGCGTCTTAGATGTACATCCCTGTGTAACTCTAAGTAATCTTAAGTAAAAATATTTTTAATTACAAAATTGTTGGAACGAATGAGTCGAGAATGTTCTTTCAAACAATTCAAGTGCACGCACTTCCAAATGTTTACTTTCGCACGGCGAACTTCGCGATTATATTATCCAAAGACTGTAATCAAAGTGTTTATCTCTAGAGAAAAGCTACCGCGACCAAGTGAACTGATATATTGTGAAGACACTTCTAATCGCTTTGAATGAGAGGTATAACGCGAAATGTCATGAGAAACTTGACAGTTTTCTCTGTTGACTTTACCTTATTTTATACATATGTATTCGCACGTGTATCTACATGCGCATACATTGATAATGAAGACGATTCATCGTCCAACGTACTGACAAATAAAGAGATTATTACTCAGTACTTACCCAGGTATCAGGACATTCTTTTCCCACCGGAATCTGATCTCTTGCACAAACTCATGCCAGAGTTGGGCCAGAGCGGTTGCGCCCCCAAGATTGTGCGTGCAGTGTGCTGCAACGACTGATAGACGCCACACCAAGCTGTCCATCGTGCAAGTTTTCACACCCTTCCACTGATCATCTTCCACAATCGGGACAATATCGTTGTAAGGGAACTTCTGCAAGGATTTTGAATCTGTGATTATTAATTACGTCTTTTATAAAAGAAATTAAAATTGTCAATTTTATTTTTATTTTGAAAGCATTCGAGATATTTTCATATTTTCACATTTTGAAAAGATTTCTGTATATATGAAAACGAGAAAATTAATCAGTTGATATTTTATACTTCAAAAGTAACAATTAATAAATTAAATAAATTAAGAGCTTAACTTACTATCTTATTAATTATACATTTATAACAATTACATTAAAGTTTTTTACTTTTGGACATATTTGATCCCTTTTATATATATAAATAGTAAGAGATTTTTGAATGAAATTTAAATAAAATAAGAAAATCGACAGAGAAATATTCAACACAATTAAACGAAAAAGGTTATATTCGATCTTGACATAATAATAATAATAATAATAGCTTAATAATATTTGTGTAAATTATTGTGTAAATTTCCAGTTCAAGCCAAGTACATAATTATTTGTCAGTCTTGAAAAATAATCCTAAATTGAAACTATTGTAGAATATGTAACATCACAAATTAAATTAATAAGCAACTTAAGCTTACCGAGTTTTCATCTGCATCCGGAAAAAGGAAGTAAAGTATAGGTAGCAGTATCTCTTCCGAGATTGGACCTTCGATGTTTTTATTCTTTTTCATGTTCGCTCTACCTACAACTGCTGAAATTGTAGGTATTCTGGATTCGGTAAGCACACTGAAGGCCGAACTTAACATCTGCTCGTCATCATGAATGTAAGATGCGTTTTCACCCAATAGTTCTACCATAGTTTTCTGATTGTTACATAGGTGCAGAAAGTCACTCATATATTCGCCGAGTAAACAAGCTGGCAAAGCTACCATTTTCACTTGCACCGACCATTCAGGAGCGAGTTGTGGTTCGAGATCCGAATATCCTTCGCTGTCTACTACTACATTATCTGACATTTGCGGCCATGTGACAAATAGGTGAAGTTCCCTAAAAATATATAAATTAAAGTATAATAAGAAATATATATATATATATATATAGAGTATTTTAATGTGAATAATATACAATATATTATTATCAAGAGCATAACGTAATAAAGAATTTTTTTCACGATTTTATATAAAAAAAACTTGCTGAAGTCAGTTAATATATCATTTTTTAAATAAAACATTCATTATAAAGTTGCTTCTGAGATTAACAATTCTAATTCTATGCTCTTATTAAAAAAAGAGTTAGAGTTGCTGATCTCAGAAGCAACTTCACGAATGTTTTATAAAAAAATGATACATTAACTTACAGCAAATTCTTTTTATATAAGACTAAAAAAATATTTTCTTTATTGTATTATATTGCTGACAATAATATATTCCATCTGAATACCTGACGGGGTCAAAAGTTGCTCCAAAGGGAAGTTTACCCAATTCTGCCACACCTAATGTTTCTCCTTGCATGAAATCAAAATCCGGAGGTTCTTGTGTCCACGTGCTATTAGTCCAGTCTTTTAATAAATAAGAAAATCTAGCAGATACCATTACGGAATCAATCTTTACACCACAGCCTTCTCCGATTTTCTGCTTGAAAAGAGTAAGTAAACCTGTAAATAATATCTGTTTGTAAAATAATTTTTATTTTTTATTAAGATTAAAAATAAATAAAGATTAAAAATAAATGTTATTAAAAAATAAGTTAAATAAAAACTAATACTTAACTAATGCTTACCAGTAAGGTATCTGCAATGTGGTGGAATTTTCTTTAAATGTACCATGTCAAGATTTACACAGGTTCCTTTACCAGCACAGCATCCAAGATACATTTTCTGCCAAGATTCTTGTATCTGCACTAGTAACGGTATATAACTAAAATGGATAAAAAGAATTACAGGATTGTAATTAGAAATACAATACGATCGTGTGACAAATTACTTACCAATTTGCATTGTTAGCAGCAATTGTTAGCGAACTGAGTACAATTTTGATTCGAGTTTCATCTGTTAAACTTGCTTTTCGAGCTGGTATCAAAACAAGAAACTCTCTAACACCATAATAACGAGCTATTTCCATATAATTATCATTGAGCTTTACAAAATCATTCGATATATCCAAAGCATCCTTTTGACACTGTATCCATTCTTCTTCGTTTTCTTCTTTTGCTGGATCTTCATTTTCACTTTCCTTTTCTAGCTTGTAATGTTTCAGCAAAAATTCTACATCTGAATACATAGTCAAATAACAAAAAATTAAACACATAATGTTTCATACAAATAAAAAAAGTTATAAACATTATAAATATGTACATGATTATTTGACATACACAAATGGTGCTGATGCTCTCTTATTAAAAATATTTCTATTATTAAAAATTTTCCTTTAAAAAACTTTTGCAGATATCCGCAATATTTCAAACAATATATTTTATCAAACTATTATCATTTATCAAACTATTAAACACGAACCTGCAAAGTTTAGCTTCTCTGAGGTCTCATGCCACTGACAGTTGATGAAATCACCTGGTTTGAGGGAGTTCGTAACCTTCATATGTGGCAGCTTCCATTCGTGTATAAGTTCTTCGATTCGCGCGATGAATACTTCCCATTCGGAGACAGTAGTAAAATCGTGATGATAAAAGTCTTCGATCTCTACGTGATGCATTTTCAACAATGCAACTTCCAATCGTTCCAATCCGAGACAATCATGGTGAAATCAGAAAGTATACAATTCCGAAGTAAAATGGTGGGAGTTTAACCAATCAGACGCCAGTGACAAGGCGAGAAACAAGCAGGTGGCAAAATGTCATTTATTCAAACGTTAAAATAGTGAAAATCAATTCTATTAATTTATTTTATTATATATATATTCTATCATATTTATGTTATTAATCATTTTTATATTATGATTTTATATTATTTTATATATATTATATTATTTTATATATATTATACGATTTTATATTATTTTATATATATTTTATATATATTTTATATATATTTTATATTATGATTTTCTTGTGTCAGCGTATTTATTCATCAATTCTGGATAAATTTTCATCTTTATAAGGACTCGGAGGTAATTGAAGAACGCTGACATTATCGATAATTTGATTTAAATTTGCGATGAGTTTCGCACGATGCACGATGTGGCGCGACGCGACGTAATTTTTTTAGGTTGGAATTTGTCGATGCTTCGAAATAGAAGTATATATTTATTACATTTTATTATAAAAAATTGTTTATCTAAGAATTGGTTAACAACTAATTATTGATACCGACATGGCTGGGAAGCAAGGAAAAGATTTGGCTTTATCTATGCTAAGAGTGTTACCTAGATTATCATTAGGGAACATCCGAGATAATCCTGGTTCAAGAAAATCACCGGTAAGATATAATCAGAACATAACACAAAAAATACAATAGGCCAGTTTTTTATTTATCAATTGATCGATCGCGCATTATGCAGCTTTTGTGGAACAAAATTATATTTGCGCACACTGGAATAGATCAATTGATGAATTAAAAACCTTACCCTATGTATCAGTCTTATAAAAGTATAAATAAATATATGTAAATGTGTATAATATTTTGTAATATAATTATAACATTTGTAATATAATATTTATAATTTTATTTTAATTTCTCTTGTTATTCTTATGCATAGAAACGTGGTAGAGGTCAACATGGAGGTAATAAGCATGGTGCTGGAAATAAAGGCTCTGGTCAAAGACAGAATTATATGCGTTTGGGATACGAAACTGGAAATACTCCATTTTACTTACGATTTAGCAAAGAACCATATTATAAGGGACATCAGTGAGTTTGATAAATTTACATTTATATTTTGTAAAATTATAAAATATGTTGGATGCCTAATAAAAAAACCTGTGTGTTTTAGTTTGAGACGAGAATATCCTCCGCTTTCTTTAAAAACGCTGCAGCTGTATATTGACACAAATCGACTAGATATCAGTAAACCAATTGATCTTATATCATTGATAAACACTGGTCTATACAACATAAATGTACATTGGAAACATGCTGGAGTTCATTTGACAGACGAGGTAATGTCCTGTGAATTTAAGATTTAGAGCTTTTAACATATAATAGTTTATAAGTTTTTATAAATGTTATAATTATATTACAAAATATTAGTTAATAAATCATAAAAAATTAATCTGTGACATTGCAGTACTATGCCAGATTAATAATTTAACTGTTAATCAACAAGTTGTATGAATTATTTATACTTTTGTAAGCTGATATATTGTATCTTTCATATTATGTTTTGATTATATCTTACCTAGAAATTTTCTTGAACCAGGATTATCTTAGATATGATTTAAAGCTTTTATTTTTAATTTTTAACTTATATTATAGATTATACTATAGTATAATCTATAATATAATTTAAATATAATTTGTATTGTATTATATATAACATATAATTGCATATAATTATTCTATACAGAGATAATATTAATATGGAAATTATGTTTTAAGGGCGCACATTGTTTTGAAGCCAAAATAAATATAGAGGTACAGTGGGCCAGTGAGCCTGTAATCGCTGCAATTGAAAAAAATGGTGGTGTAATTACAACTGCCTACTATGACATAAACTGCCTTCATGCTATGTGCAATACAAAACAATTCTTCAGTAGAGGTAATTTTAAACTTTCTTGAAAAATAATCCTGTATATTAAGTCTAAGATTTATTGTAATTCTTTTCTTTTATAATATATAGGTGAACCAATACCACGTAGGCTTTTACCGCCGACAGATTGCTTAGAATATTATTCCAGCGCCAGTATGAGAGGGTATTTGGCCGATCCTGAGAAGATTTCTCAGGAACGGCTGGTACTGGCACAAAAATATGGCTACGAGTTACCGAAAATTGAAGAGGATTCTGATTACGAGATGTTGTGCGAGCGTAAGGATCCGCGGCAGTTGTTTTATGGTCTGGAACCAGGTTGGGTGGTCAATCTTAAGGATAAAGTCATACTGAAACCAAAAGCTGAGTATTTGAAGGAATTTTACGCGAGTTGAAATGAAAATGTATAGAATAATAATGTGAAATAAATAGATACAATAAATAATACTTAATGACTGAGATCATCTTTTGTTATTAAAATGCAACCAAATACCACATACATATTGCTTAGATTTAATAATATAAAATAATTTTATAGTAATGCCTGTAATTACGAGTTATTTTTTTTATAGAGTATGTGTTTAAAAATATCATGTAAATTTTACATGCTAGCTTGGGAGCAAAAAACGATTCAACATATTCCTTTACGGGGTTTGATCTCAATGCGTATTTTTATGGTTTCAAGTACGTGTTACGATAATCGCGAGCTCGACTACAAGGTTGATTCATTCGATGGTAATCGAATCGAGGTCGAATCGCAATATGATCGATCTTCACTACACCCGCGCATTACATTGCTGCTCGCGCGCTCGCAATCGATATTCTTCTCCTGTCAAATGGATAATAATGGCAGCGATGACGGTTGATACGATGTTACAAAGCAATGGCTTTCAGACAAAAAAGAAAGAGGACGTCGAAAATAAGGATAACTTATGGTACGTGTCGTAATTCATGTGAATTAACTAGGTATCGAGAAATGCGCCGCGAAATGATTGTTTGCAATAAGATGCTTATCGCTTTGCGTGACACATCTTGCTGCGTGAGAAAAATTTACGCGTTCGACCGCACTCAATTGTGTCTTACTCGATGTTACTGTATGCTTTGCAGGTCGTCTATCCTCGCGGAAGTGCAGAACAGTGGCAACAACAAATTGCCATCGAACAAAAATGTCCTCGTTTTAGGTAAATACCGATGACATCATACAACCCTTCGATCGTTCAATGTAGCTTGCATATTAAGTAGTCACACTTACTGCTCGATACGTGTGTCATCGACAAAAAAAAGTGCTTCGTCGTTAGACCGATATTGCTCACTTATAGGAAACTAATCCGTTTCCCCATCATAATTATTTCGTGTGTATAGCATTTTACATAGGGGTGAAAGGTTATATCGACAAAATGCATTCTTTACATTCTATAAGCAAGAGATGCTCGTACATACAGAGAACATTGTATTCGTCTTTTTCAACATTATTCACAGGTGTTTTTTAATTGCTTAATATATCTTAACATAATACAGAAACATACAGAAATGTACATTGTGCAAGACTTAATTGGAACAGTATGTAGATGACTTGGGATAATGCAGAATGATTTGGAATACTTTTGTTAAATTTAGTTATGATATCCATTCAGTCATTAAAGAAAATTTATAATTTAAATTTTCTTTAGAGACTCGTGGAGGGATATCACAATTGAATGCACAATTTAACAAAAGTATGTGTTGTCCCAAGTTATCTATTATTATTTATCTGTTACTATTCTAAGTCACCTACATTTATGGTATGTATATTGTATACATAAAGTGATAATTTAAGTCTTTTCTATCTATATTTAATGAAAAGCAAAAAGTCAGTTGGTCAATATCTTCCAACCTCATTTCGAATTGTCGCAATTAATAATTGTCATTATAAAACACAGGCTATATAGTTGATAATAACCTTCTGGCTAAGTACAGATGTGTAGTATTATGTATTGACATTGTGATAATGATTGTGATGTTTGAAACACAACTTGTGTTGTCTCATATATATATATATATATATATATATATATATATATATATAAAAGTATCTAAATTTATATAATTAGAAAGCATCTGACAAATACAATATATAGCAATAATTTTACAAATGTAATATTCTTCCTATAGTCGACTATTGTAAATATATAAAATTTATGTTTTATATATATATGTATACTTTTAGGTGATAATGAGAGTGGAAAAACTACGCTTATAGCTAAACTACAAGGTGTAGAGGATCCAAAGAAAGGTTCTGGACTAGAATTTGCATATATTGATGTGAGAGATGATTACCGAGACGGTTAGTATGAAATAAAAACGGATATTCAAATTATCACTGCAGCTTGATTTTGGCAGCAATATTTTTTATTTCTTTGCAGATCACACAAGACTATCTGTATGGGTTCTAGATGGAGACCCGGGTCATGCAAATCTTTTGAGATTTGCTCTGAACAAAGAAAGGTTTCCACATACGCTTGTTATGTTAGTTGCTGCCATGACCACGCCATGGGCAATTCTTGATCAACTTCAATCATGGGCGGCATTGTTAGGCGATCATATTGACAAATTACCTTTAGATAATGATACTAGGCAACGATGCAGACAGCTTAGTAAGTTGAATAAAACAGAAATATAATATGTAATGATATACTATTGTTCGAATATTATTAATATTAATATCACTTTTTACTTTGATTGTTATTACATTTGCCACTTCAGTTCTTTATCTCTCTAATTAAAGTATAAGATTTGCAATGCGAGTAGAGAGTAAATTTCAAATTTCTTGAGAAACGTGGCATTGTTATATATACATATTCGATATTGCTCTGGTAGATATTAAGAAGTGGCAGGACTATACCGAACCAGGAGACGAACTGGATCCTGGGAGTCCTCTGCGACGTACTAGTCGTAATTTGGATGATGACACCGCTGAGGGATTACCTTTGCCAGAAGGAGTACTTACAACCAATTTGGGCCTAGATGTTGTCGTAGTCATAACGAAAACTGATTATATGTCTACTCTCGAAAAAGAACAAGACTATAAGTGAGCATCGAATGAATGAAGAATTTGTAGTAACAAATCATTAGCAAACATTAATTTCGTATGATTATTTATTTTTTTCTTATAGAGATGAGCATTTCGACTTTATGCAACAATGGATTAGGCGGTTTTGCTTACAATATGGTGCAGGCCTCTTCTACACGTCGGCGAAGGAGGATAAGAACTGTGATTTGCTTTATAAATATTTAACACATAGGATTTATTCTTTACCATTCAGAACACCGGCATTGGTCGTCGAAAAAGATGCAGTACTTATGTAAGAACATCTGACACAACTGAACAAAATTCTTTCAGTCGTTCATGCATTATTTTAAAATTATTTTGTATTGTACATTGCAGACCTGCTGGTTGGGATAACATGAAGAAGATTAGTATTTTGCATGAGAATTTGCAATCCATGAAAGCGAATGATTACTATCGTGATGTTATCGCACAACCAGCAACGAATCGAAAAGTATGCTATTGTATTGCTTCATATTATTGCTTTACATTCTTAATATATATGACTTTTTTAATATAATGTAAATTTATTAGCTGTTAAATATTTAATCTATTGATACTATTACATATAGTGCGTTGCTAGAGAAATGGAGATTCAGGCGGAAGAAGAGCAAGCTTTCCTTGCGCGACAGCAAGCAGCTCTATCGGGCCTGAAAGATCCTACTCGTTCTCCGACAACTCGGAATCAGGCAAGCCCTGGACCAGTTATTCAGGTTATACCATTTATAAATGGAGCATGCTCTTCATGTTGCGTGTCAAATCAAAAAACCATAGTACTACCACTAATTCTTTCATCGTCACTATAAATCGTGCGAGTGATTCATTAATCTCATCCGTTATATTCAATACAGAATTATTGAGTCTGTAACCTGATGTACATTTGTGTCAATTCATTCATTGTAATTCATGCAGTGTAATTGACATATGTTTCGTTCATCCATACAGCTCATCCATTTACGTGATGTTAAAAGTAAATGTATTTTTGTCCTTCGTATTATGAGCTTATGCCTTTTAGAAAACCTGCTTAATGTGTCTCATGAATTCATTTAATAGAATGATAATGTAGTTGCATTACATTAACGTAGCGATATAATACTTTATCACATGTAAAATAATTTTTATTTAATACAGTAATTTAATCCTGAAGCCGATAAATCATGGCGTAAATTATGTACAAAAATTTCCAGTCATTGTACAATCATTGTTTAACATTCCACGAAATTTTAATTCCAGCTGTCATCTCATGTGGTTATTGCAGTTAACATTTGAAAGCATGTTCTAATCTATGTGGTATGATCTGTCCATTGCGACTACTAAATTCCTTTTCTCAACAATAGGCGAGCACTATAATGATTTTGTGAATAGGTGGCGTCACCGAACAAGAAGCTGGATCCTAAGGGTAGCGGCGCAACACCGTCCGGGGAAGGTGTTTTAGCTAATTTCTTTAATTCTCTCCTTTATAAGAAGACTGGAGTGCAGCCTGGTTCTCCGGGAACACCGGGCAACGTAGGAACGAATCCCATGAAACTTGGTAATAACTAGGATCCGAATGTCCGAGCTCTCTGCTCTAGTATATAATAATGTCTACTTATAATGAAACTATACTATAGAGACATTTCATACCTCAGATGCTACACCAGTGGACAAAGCAACGATGTGTAACGACGCAGCAGCGGAATTAGATCGTCTCACTCGGACCAAGAAACTTTCTCCACCCAACCTAAACTCTTCGTCTGAATGTTAAAGATAGCGTTTTTTCTTCGCGGTCCATTAATACAATGAAAATAATAGTCGAAGTTTCGTTGCCATTAGACAGAACTCAAACATAAATTTGAAATGTCTTATAGCCCACTCGTTATAAATGAGAGAGATCATAACATAATGATGCGATGGGTCGCGAAGAAGTAAAATTTAGCTCTAATCAATGATAATTTAACCGACACATCGCAATGAAGACAAATTTAAAAAAAAAAAATTATATATATATATATATATATAAAATCTGTCTTGCAACTCTGCGACAGCGAATGTCATAATCGATTAAATATCAATAATGAAGCAGAGTACAATTAGAAAGCTATTAAATTAATGTAATTAAAATATTTAATATAATATTACCGAAATATATATGCTTACGCACATGTTGTCCTAGCGCCTGATCATAGTAAATTATTTAGCAATGCCCGTGTACGTGGAAACGGATGCGCGGTTTTTTTTTATCATTCTATATATTTACATACGAATGCACATCTTTATCTCTTCTTTGTAAACAAATACTCTTTTTATGTTATATTCGATCGTTTTTTTTATGAGATAGTCTCCATGACGGCTCATTACTCTGCATTCGGTTTAATTTTAACAAAGTGCCGTTAGCGTTGCGAAAATGTGCGAATGCGTGAGATAGTCTTTTATACGAATTGTTCATAAAATAAAATGGAAGAATCCTTTTAAAGAAAGACACATTGCAGTCTTCAGATTTAGGGATAGCTAATGGTACGAAACTGGGGAATAGATGTCCACAAATTGCGCGTGTAAATTCGATACTTTATAGACTTTTAGCCGATATATTATTCAATTCAAGAAAATTCAAGAAAGATATATTATTCAAGTCAAAACAGGCGAGCAGAGACATGTACATTCAATTATCAACTAAATGTGGCTGTATGTATATGAAATTCAAATTCTCAATGAAAATAAATAATTTTTCGTATATCTCGTCTCTTATTTTTAATCCGAGCAACATTAGTTACAATTCCACTAAATGATAATAAATCGAATTTGTATAACGAGTTTATATATACAAAATTCCTTTATTGGATCAGTGCAAAAGTTCATGTCCGATTTGTGAATAAAAGTTGAGCAGTTGTTATTGTAAAAAAATCTTTATTAATCAATGATGTATTCGCCAACATCATTTTCCAATGTTCAACTAATTTATAGATACCACATTTGAAAAAAATTATGTGGTTTTTCAAGAACAAAGAATGCGGTGATGTGATTTTTGATAGCCTCAGTTTTATAATGACCGAAACAAATAATGAAAGATTGTGATATCCAAATAATATAGTGAATGCAATATAATAAGATTTCAACTATTTCAATTTGTCCAGAGTCATTTTCGAAGTGTGTAATCCAGCATTGTCATGATGGAAGACGACGCTTCTACAATTAAGCTCGAGCATTTTTCTTTGACACATTCTTGACATTTTACTGTATCCAATTTAATTGTTAACAGTACTTCTTTGAATCAATCATTAGGCCAACAGGAAGCAGCTCAAAATGAACCTTGACAATCCCATTAAACAAACAGCAAAACTTTCGAATGCACCTCTGCTTTGGCAACTGAATCTGCTGGTTTGTTTCCTTCTAAGTAAGTCTGTGTTTGACTTTGGTATACAGAACCCATTTTTACAGTCACCAGTCATCAAACGGTCCAAAAAAAACCTCTTCAAGTGTAAAGAATCGGTTGTAGAGATGTGGTCCAACTTATTTTTTTCGGACAACGAATGCGATACCCAAGTGTCGAACTTCAGATTCAAATGAGTCCCATCTTCTTTAAATGCCGAAACGCGGTTGATCGATCAATATTTAGGGCCTCAGCAATCTCTTTCGTTGAAATACATGTATTGTTTGTTAATGTACGCAGAACGTCGTCATCGATGACAGAAGGGCGCCCAGGATTTGTCTTCGAAGTTGAAATTACCACGAAATTTAGCAAACCACTTCTTCACCGTTCGAAGGGCTGGTGCATAGTCCAAATAAACTTCCTGAATATTTTTTGTCACAGCGCCAATTTTTTCTTTATTTCTTTCCGAAACTCGTAAAGCATCACATGTCGAAAATGCAACTTTTTCTTGTCCATCTTCAATTATTTTTTTCACGATTTAAATTCAAGCAAACCAAACATTTCTGATGCTCAAATGACACTTATGACTGTTATCTTTCCATCGATATATGTAATATGCATACATAAACAACAACACAGTCATGCTGCTTCACCAGTTCCATCTATACGAATCGGGCACGAAATTTTGCACTGATTTAATTTATATTAGAATAAAATACATCAAAAAGCAATCAATAATGCAATAATATAATCTTCGCTGTATAGAACATACACTATAATTATCGCAGCTCAGACCCTTGTCTTTATTTATAATATCGTATAATTCGTATTATATATTTATTATCATACAATAGTTATATGTATTAAAATAAAACTCAAAAAAGACAGTAATACAATATATAAAAATACTGTCGAAATAGGAATGGCCTTCAAATATAAATCATCCCATTTTATAATCATTCTTACTATTTTTCGTCTAAGATTATAATTTATCAATCGTTATAATGTATAGAGGAAAATCTATTATGAGATAGCCTAGTGAGAAATGATAATGGAATCAACATCGATTCGACGTTGAAAGTATCAAATCGACATCGAATCAACATCGATTCGATATGATTTCATTGTCATTTCTCACTGGGAGGCGCCTAATATGAGATAGCGTTTCTGCTAAACTTAAATTTACTTTCTGCTAACTAGCGTTTCTAATAAACTATCTATTGGTTCATCATGAATTTATTGCTCTTGGAAACTATTTAGTAGAAAATTTATTATTAGATCATGCCTGTAGTCATTGTAAAATAAGATTTTATAATTTGGATGTTTTCAAGTTTCATTGAGATGAGCATTTAAACCTTGTTTATTATTTAATAAATAAATATTTGGCAATAAATTCTTCATGTAGTGATAGAGTAAAGTCGTACTAATAGAAAAATATAAGATATGTTGAATTATTTAATTACAGAAGTTAGATTTGATGTAAAACTATAAGGCGTGAAAATCGTGTGAGATACCCAGGGTATTCCTAATATGAAATAACTTATGTTCCTATGTTATAGTAAAAATCGCTAATCCTATGTTATAGTAAAAAAATTGCTAAAGTATAAATGTTATTGTAATAATAAATAATAAAAAAGACAACCGGAATAAATATCGAGTGCCTATATCTGTGATGCTTGATTCCAACTACTCGAAAACGAGTTCTGCGATAATCTATCGCATGCTTATTTTTTGCGTACGCTGGCTGTGTTTGTTTGTATTTTAGAAACATTAAATAAAGTTTTTTAATTACAATGATATACTTTGCGTTTTACTATCGATTTCTCGGGGCATTTCATATTAGGAGCACAATATTTTGACTTTGTTCACTTTTACATTTTTTTAATTTAAAAAAAAATGGAAAAATTTGAATTAAATTTTATGTAACATTATCTTAAAGCTTATATTAAATTCCCTTCAAAATGATTATTATTTTTTTAAATTCTGCCTATAGACTTCTAGCATTTACCCAAAATGAACTCGATCTCTCATAATAGGAGCTTTTCCTCTAATACTACTAATTTTTGTGATTGAGCTAACCATTAAATAATTGAATATAAATTGGTAATAAAAATCAAATACAATAAAACTTTCACTTATTAATTATAAACAAAAATGCAGTTACGAAAAATATTTATAAGAAATGCATTGAATAGCGAAAAACGGAAAAGAAGATAATTATCTTTAAATTCATAAATCATAATAGATATATAGTAGAATCATCAATGACAAATCTCCTTTGAGAAATATGAAGCTAGTATTTCTGGAATATTTATTAAAAAAGGTGCATTTTATAAAAAAATAAATAAAAAAAAATATATATCTTATACATAACATAATGTATATATATATATATATATATATATATATATATATATATATAAAATATATATATTATATAAAAAAAAAAAAAAAATTTTTTTTATTTTTTAAAAA
>Ga0157364_1001357_pt1 | contig 20594 bp, 6 predicted proteins | sample AttsexASBM2_FD_111476 | JGI IMG/M metagenome (GOLD analysis project Ga0157364, IMG submission 111476) | Fungus gardens microbial communities from leaf cutter ant in Ribeirão Preto, State of São Paulo, Brazil - Atta sexdens ASBM2 | ecosystem: Host-associated > Fungi > Mycelium > Unclassified ...
TATATTTTATATACATATAATAATTTTAACATTATTTACTCACGATCTATAACTCCAAACAAGAAAATAAAGTTATCATTCGCCAAGACGCTTCTTTAGCAAAAATACTTTTTCTAACAATGAATATATGTTTTAAGAAAACAATACATGTACTTGAATATAGCACCAATAAACTTACTAAAAACGAATTTTCAACTTCGGCAAAAATTTACATTTGACGAGTCCAAGTCACCCAAGTCACCCAAGTCAAATTTTTGTTGCTTCACAATTAGCGTCAAAACAATAATGAAATAATTGCATCAAAGCGATCGACAGAGGAAAATTCCAAATTTTTTACCCTCTTCTTCCCAGTTCAACAATATTAACTGTACAAAAATAGCAGCCGACTAAAATTTTCATCTGAGTCCAAATGACCCACTCATGTAGTTGAGAGTTAAGACCATATTTAAAAGATCGAATCTCTTATAAAATTAAATGTCCAATATACTTATTAACCTTAAATTGAATTTATAATTATCTATTATTATAATTAAAAATACAGAGTGATCATTATTGACCTCTTTTATTTTTTATATTAATATTCTTTGTGAAAAATAGAATTTCGAAATTTTTTGATTTTTTAATAATTATATCTCTTATATCTATATTGATGAGATAAATTTGATTTTCATTTCTTTCTTTGTTACAGCAATTTATTTGCTTAGTTCTTTTAGCGAATAAGGCCCGTTTTCACTCTAATGTAAGATTAAGTTTTAAATTTCGTTGAACTTACTGCTTACCTTTTTTTAATTCTTAGAATTAGAAAAAGATAAAGAGTAAATTAAATTGAGATTAAAGTTAATTTTACACGCAAAGGATGAATTTGCTGAAATATCTAAGAATTTAACTAGTTACAGATTAACTAGTTACAGAAAATAATTTTGTCGGAACATCAAAATAATTACATAAGAATCTCAAGTACGAAGAACAATGCTGTAAAAAGTTTTGACATTCTAGCAACCAGTCTAACTTAAGCGTCTTACATAATTATTTTAATGACTCGGAAGTTATTTTTAGATTTGTATCTAGCTAAATTTTTCAGCAAAATCATCCTTTTTTTATATACATATATATATTATAGTAAATCTAAAAGATTGATACTTCTAGTGCTAACAAGTCAATCCTATTGAATTAATTTTATTCATTTGCATTGCATGCATTTATTTATTTTTTTTAATCAAATGCGTGTATTTTATAATATTTATCTGTTATAAATTCTGAATATCTTTATAATCGCGAGACACCGGCGATATTATTGGTGCCCGAAGGAAATCGATCGCTCGTTCGCTTTCGGAGGCTCGTCTTGCGCACGCCGGAGGTCGAGGATGAACGTAAATACATACATAAATACATACGGCCGTCAGATTTGCATAGGTCGAACACGAGGTTGAACTCCCCGGCGCTTTTACGGCACGGGTTATCCCGCGGCGCGCTCGCGGTAGCGTGTCGCCTATGAAATTGATACCCGTCATCGGATTGCGCTGACGTAAGTGTAATGTTCGGTGAAACGCGCGATTAGGCACCCTCCGCGGCGTGTCCAAAATGAATATTGTCGTAACGATAGAACAGCACGTCATTCGCCCACCGGGTCGTAACGGCCGATAACACCCTACGCCTGAGGGAGGGAAAGGGGGGACTACCGTAATTTTCACTTATCCTCGGCGCAAACCGTTTCAAAGTATCGAGTATAGCGCTGAGATTTCCTCCAGGCTGCCGCAGTTTACGCTACTCATTCGAGTAAACGTTGCTCGATATTGAGATATATTGTAGTCGTTGAAACAAGTGGAAGGATACTTTGCGGAAGTTACTCGTTTTTCTTTATTAATGTATCTATAAAATATATAAGACTCTTAAGAAGTGCCACCTTCGGAATGCATTACAAGATGTCTTACTTTTCGAAAAATCTCGAAATACATTTCATCTATTAAATTCTTATCGAAATAAACAAGCGATTAGAATCGTTGCTTCGGGGATTGTTAATTCTCATAATTTAAGCGTGGACGTTCCATTAGCAATCACGTTCTTAGTCTACGAGAACCTCTACGAGGATTTCAGGAAAGCATAAATTCGTTATTTAGTCATTTGCGGTACAACGTCCTAATGGCGGCAATTACCTGCACGACCGTCGTCGTCGTTATTGTCCATCGGGGGGAGGTCGTGCGCGTGTATCCGTATATTATGCCACATGTAACGTAATATATGCGCAACATGCCTGTATATTACACGCGTTAAACGCATAGATACACGCAGTCGGTCGGCTTTCTTCCAGGCCGCTCGTTAATGAAGCGGTGCTCGGCTCGTATTCCTCTCGTCGGGCCATCCTCACTTCGTCATTACGCGAGACACAACCTCTGGGGTCTGGTTCTGGAATTTCGTACCACCGCCACTCGACGCAATACGAATAATGTCACTTTCTGTGTAACCGTGGAAAATCGCAAAGCGATCCTCTCGCGGCGTGTGGCTCGCGTGAAATTCTGATAAATTGCCGCGCAACACTTAATTCTCAATGCGCTTGACCCTATATACGAATTTTTGTGTCACACGAAAATAACGATTTTACTGAAACATCTTAAAATTTAGCTAGATAGAGATCTGAAGATCTACTTTTGTTACATTATCGAAATAATTATGCAGGGCACTCGAATTGGTTATCGAAACTCTTTGCAGTATCTATCATTCATCATGTTTCAGCGTCATAATTATTTTGATGGTTCAATAAAATTATTTTCAGATCTATATCTAACAAAATCTTTAAATATTTCAACAAAATCATTCTTTCCCTGATAATTTCTAATTCAATTTCGCGCAATGTAAATGACATTCGAAGTAACTTGAAAATTTTTTGCGGGTGCCGTCTAAAATAGCTTACGAATGTTAACATAGCTTGAATTAACACAATTTCATTTTGCTGCTAAATATTTTTTCTAAAAATCAATTGTTTATGAACAAAATGTGCCCAAGGAATCGTAATTTCTTGCAAAATGCACGTCCCTTCCTTGATTTACGAGGAATTCCTAACGCTTAGAGAGAGAGAGAGAGAGAGAGAGAGAGAGAGAGAGAGAGAGAGAGAATCGATTCGAGTTACGCTTCTTGTCACGGATCGAACATGTGACATTTCGTGACTGCGGGTACTTTTTTGTTCGCCATACAAAACGTCTTCAGGATTCTGCGCAATTAAGCGGAATCCTTGGTCATATATGTACCTCATAAATGTTTTCATTGATAGTCTTAACTATTCGAAGTACTTTTTACAGAATATGTAATACCGTCATTATTCTATATTAAAAACATTCTCAAGCCAAAATAGAACAAAAATATATAATATCTTAATTTTCAACTAGACTACTTTTAGCTGTGTAGAAGCATGATTTTCCATTGTATTTTAAAATTTATGAACAAAATATACGTGTATTTAATAGAGTTCTCGAAAATCAAACAACAATAAAATATTAATAAACGAGCAATGAGAGCATTAATACAGCGCGGTATTTGGAGCGCAATACATATAATATATTCTAATAAAATAATTTTATTAATTAAGTATCTATACAAGCTTCTTGAACGTTTCTTTGAAATCATCATCAGCAATGCCGTATATAATTTACTATACAATGTCTTAGCAATATATAGTCCGCAGATGTTGGAAATAATTTCTATGTTAGACAGAGGACGAGCATATTTCTACTTCCTAGGTGAGAATTGCCGGAATGTCTCTTCTGTTTAAATGACTCTAACTTTCGCCTTCATAGATCACAATTCAAAGCGCCATACGTTATATTACAATACGTTATATTACAATAAGTAAAAATTTTAATTTTACATTAAATATAAAGATATTGTTACAGATATTATCCATGTGGAAGTCAGATGACGTGATGATGGTTTGAAGGAAATCGAAACGTTCAAGAAGTTTGTATAGATACTTAATGTAAAATTATTGAGAATGTATTATATATATTGCGCTCCAAATAGCGCGCTGTATTAATGCTCTCATTGCTCGTTTATTAATATTTTATTGTTGTAAAATTTAAAGTATCTCTTAGAAAAAATGTAATCTTATTTATTTATTTCGACCGTCGATGGTGAACTTGCATGACGACGAAATTGTTTTATCCGATATTCTCGTCTGAAAATGGAATATTCGAACGGATGTATATTATAGCGCATGGCCGGTCAGAACGATGATTCGCCAGCGTGGAATTTGGAGAATACCACGCCGCGTTTTTCGAGAGAACATCCCTCGTATAAAAATAGTCCGCCCGATATTACACGCGGCTTCCTCGCGCGAATACCGTTGTTGCTCTCATACTAGAGCGGAAAAAATGGCGATAATACTTCGCATCGTACGCTGAGATAGAATCTCTCTCTAATGTCTAGAGCCACTATCAATCGCAGCTTCTAAAAATTTGCAGTTTATCTTCATTTTCTAGAGAAAAATCTTGGTTCAAGTATTTGTGAAATGTTAATTTTTTATATTAAATATATTAAATGTATTTAAGAGGTGGCTAAATTAAATTTTATTAACTTTTAATAAAAATATCTCCAAGAAACAATTAATACCTTTTTATATTGCTAATTATTTAAATATATAATAATGATAATACATGATTAAAAAATATCGAGGCGAAGAGATCGTAGCTGTCACAAATGTCGAATTATAATTTATGTTTTAAGTTTGAAGTTTGAATGTTCCAGTTTGGAGAGAGTTAAAATGTCGAGTCCATCGATGTTGAACTATTTCCGCGGCGTGCGAACTATCGTTACGGTAAACAGAAAATATCACTAGCGTCAAAACGGCGCGAAGTAGCGCGTTAACTCACGGGCTTTAGGAGTTTGTTATTTCGGTTTTGGCGTTAACTCCCGCGAGCCAACGACAAGAGACATTCGCCAGACCACCCTGAAATCGTTTTTCTCCTCTCTCTCTCTTGTGTCCCTTCCACCGGTTACTGACTTTCTACATTGCGTCGTGACCAATAGTGCCTGATGGTGCTGATGCTAAGCCTTCAGGCACGAAAATAACTAAAACGCATGGTGTATTACAGCAACGGCGTGATGTAAGATTTTCCACGGTATATATATATTCCACGGAAATTTGAAACAGAAAAGACTGCATTGGCACGCGCTCGATCGAATAATTCGATCTCGATGCACTGAAAAATTGGAGCAAAAATTTTTTTTTTTGATGGAATAGTAGTCTTATATTTTACAAATGACTTATTTTCGTGATAGTCCTGACAAAGAAACGTGAGAAAAAAATAAATTGAAAATACGCGACAGAGCAGCGCTATGACGAACTCTAAGTCTGGTAGCAGAATTGTTTTTATGAAGCTTATGGGGCGGATCGAATCGCGCACGCGGCCGCGATTAATCGGATGGAATTCGTGTCGCAGCCTCACCGTAGCACCGTCGAGGACGATCAAAAAGTCCTTACCACGGTGAACGGGATGCGCAGAGCGAGCCCGCAACGAGAGAAGTTCCTTTTCTCTTCCCGAGCATCTTCCCTCTTAGCGGGCCGGTTCTTCTACAAGAAACACTTTCAATGGACCACACGCGCGACGACCTCGCGCTCGACGAGTGCGCTTCTTACAGGGTCAGGGGCTTATGTCATCTATCTTAGGGAGCTGCGCTCATATTCAGCCGCGGCGACACTCCAATGCACCGCTCACAGTGGGACCTTTATCCACCGAAACAGCAGAGAGGCTTTTAGGTTCCGTGCGCATCACGATGTAATGAGCGATGAAATGGATGAGCTCGTTTATTAACCCCTTCTATTGTGCTCTACTCTCAGTTTAAATGTTTATAGCAATCGGGATTATCTTTCATTTGTTATAATTATAAATTTTTAGAAAGAGGTTATTTTAGTCACAAAGTAGTTTTTGAACTTAAAATAACAGTGAAGAGTAATTTTTTAAATATATAAATAGATTCTTTTTGCTAATCGCTACTTTGAACATTTCCGAATTATAATGTTTATCACTATATATGTCTGTCACGTAAAAAATAAATAACTTTGTCTACATGAAACATATTATTAATTATCTAACGTATATTTCAGATTTTAAATTGCTGGTAAATAAGATTTAATATCTTGATGTAATCTACGGAGTTTACATATTTATTTTTTAAGTTGACGCACATAAACTAATATATAATATAAATAATTAGGTATTACGAATTAAATATCAAGTAAAGAAATTAAAAATATCACGTTTGCTTGAGAAACAAGTTAATAGACATGTACATGAGAGTTTAAACAAAATAATTAATGAATTCGTAGCAATGACAACAATGTTATTACAAATTTTACTTTAAAATAATATGATCGGTGACTTTAAGTATTGACTACAAAGTTCAATGTTTATAACTTGTTCTTTATTACTTGCGAATATGTAATTTTTAAGGAAATATTTATTAGCGTAACGAATTTTGTGTTGAAATAAATACAGGTGATTTTTGTTTCGATTTGTACAATTAGCTGGTTTTATTGTCAACGAGACGATTCCGATAAAATCGCTGTGCCGTTTCATCACATCATTATTTCTTCCGCGTCAAGGATACAGTTGCGATATATCGGAAGTAATAAACGGCAAAAAGAAAGAGAAATATTAGCTATAAATTAATCTTTAAGTACCACGTGAAAAGAAATTTATATTGATGGTTATCGCTTTTAGGAACTCATTTTGAACAATAAGATGCATTTAAGAATTGCGTATAAATGTATACTATAAAAAGAATATATATAAAAGTGATTTATTCTTAATAATTAATCTATATATTTTTTTAATTAATAGATATTTTATTATGTATTAATCCTGTCTAATCAAGACATTACCATAAAGTTATAAATCATGAAAGATAAAATGTTTACTCAAAATTATTATTTGTTCCTGATTTATTATATAAAATATATTGAGTAAATTCAGCTAAGAATCTGTAATCAGGCAGAAAAACAATTGATATTTATGGGACATGCGTAACTTGTTATCAATAAACTGATGGAAAAGGAAAAGCGAGTGTCTTGAATAATATCGACTTTGTTTTTCATTACAGTGGCCTACGTGGTTTTTCCGCCCAGATCTTCCACTTGGCACGCCGCTACCGACGAGTCACGTTCCAAATTCGAGTAACGTTCCTACTTCATCGCCTCTGCCATCTCGGACGCATCTGGACGTTCCGAAAGGACCGGAGCCTCCTTCCAATAGCAACAAAGTCCATGGACAGACGCCAACGATATGCACAGTGAGTGACACGTTTGATTATTTGCGATTTGATTCTGCTAACTAGACCGGAATAATTATGCGACCGTGTCTTGTCAGTATAGAAATCTTACAAGTGACCGAATCCAAAATATTGAAAACTTGTGGCAAGTCAAACAAGTCAAAAATATGGTCTATGTTTATGGCTAAAAATTTTGGAAACATGTATTTAATTAATTTGATAGAATCTGAAAAATTGTAAGTTAATAGTAATAAATAGCTAAAAAGTAAATAAAAACGATAATAGCTATATAAAAATTTAAAAATCTTGAAGGGAGAAAAATGTGATATAGATATCGAGAAAGATATTTTGCCCTTCTTTAAAAAATTATATTTATAACAACGATGTCTCAATATTTGATCAGTACTAATTACTAATAATTATTTTAAAATCTGATCGATTATTAAATCACTCAATAATAGTTAAATGCCGATAATATGCACGGTAAGCGATACTCATTCGCTCGTTGGCGATTTTAATTAATGCACAATATCGTTAGTGGCGTCGATTATTCTCGACTATAATTGTTATTAATTTATTTGACCGCAACTTTATGCCATTACAAACGCACGAGTGCGTAAAATTGTAATGCAATTCAATCCCCGTCAGTGTCACGTTATTTAAAATAAGTGATTAAATCAATTCGATTTTTTTGCACATCTTGCGATCGCATAATGATGACTTATGTGGGGCGAAGTTTTGCTATCCGACAAAAACAACGCCAGTTAACTTGTTCTCTTGAGCTGGTAATAACGCATAATGAGCAGTAATTTTGTATAAAATTACGGATATATTTGTATCACGCGTGTGAACGGTGACGATAAGTTTTATAGCCTTCAGACGAGGTCGATTGTCATTTGTATACATTCAATCCGATCGCATTTGATCACCGGTCACGGAGCGAAGTAATTTTCATCGTGAACGATACGAACCTAGTACTTTGTCGCGATAGTGTGCTGACAGGTGACACCGACAACTGAAATACGCGCTTAGCACGAAACGATATTCTCTTGCTTGCAAGCTGTGATTTTGTCTTTTACGTCATAACTATAATGATAGTGACGTTCGCTTTGTTGACATCGAGTGACCCTAGTACTTTTTTGCTTTTACAATCACAATGGGTTTTTTTTCGCCGCAACATCAATATCATAAGAAGAATGATAAATATACATTTCTCGTTTTTTTAACGCCTGTTTATTGCAAGTGGTAAATTAAAGGAATATTGACAAAATACTCGAACATAAGACAAGTTAAAATGTTGTAGATATCATCGTTCTAAGTATCACAACTTACACTGGAAAAAAATCTGATTGCATTAATTAGAATTTTGATTGATATAATTCCATTTTCAGAGATCTTCAAAACTATGAGGAGAACTATGAGAAATAACATTTTATAATATTTTATATTCCTAATAACTGTGTCACATTTCTTAAAAAATGTTAAATTTTTTAATTTACGGTTGTTTCGACTTCTAAACCTTGAGAAGCAGATAAAAAAGATATAGATCTAATATTTTTTTATAAAGTTTTGCTCTACAATATAAATTGAAAAAGAATTTGATGATAATTATTAAATATTAAGTGAAATAATTTCAATCAAGTGTTCAGTCAATATAAAAATAATTTTACTTTTTAATGTTTAGTAAGTATTACCACAATATAATAATATCAATTGTTTGATAACAATTGCTGAATATTTAGAAAATAAAAATTATTTTTGGTTAAATTAATCGAAGATTTGATTAAAATTATTTTACTTAACATTTGATAGCTATATTAGCAAATTTTTTTTTCAGTATCTCTACAGCTCACCAAAAGGGACAATTCCAACAATTTCTTTACACAGTAAAAAAATTTGTGTATTTGTGTTGGAAACAATCCATTCACGTTTGTATTAATAGTTTGTGTTGAATTTTTTAACATATTCAAGTATTAATTTAATATAATGTAATTATATTATTTAAAGATTTTTTGTGAAATTGATATTCAATATTTTTTAGCGTCGAAACACAATTTATGAGTAAGTGAACAAGTAACATAAAAATAATGTTTTAAAACGTAAATTCTAAGACAAATGAAATAAAATCCGTGTTAATTTTACATATCATAAATATTAATTTTCTGACAAAAAAATATGCTTTCACGGTTTGTTTACAAATTGTGTCGATATTAACTTTCTTTGTATTTATTCTCTTACATAATATTTGTGTTACCTTCTAACATACTCATCTGTGTAAAATTAACTCAAAAATTTGAGTGGATCATTTGAGACATGCGATTTATGTTAAATTCAACACAATTTTTCCAACTGTGTGTCAATGTACTGTCTTTATTATCTTACTTTACTTTCAATGGTACGATTGACACCAAACTATCCTATCGACGCGACCTTCCATCCTCGCGTTATTCAGTCGCCGGAACTCATTCCGAGCTGGGAGGCGCACAAGCTTAACGATCGGCGACACGGCACAGACGTGCCGGTCGTATAAGTTACGGGACCGACATGGAACACGATCGATATTCAATTTACAGTTTTGTCACAACGGTATTGCGTGAGTTTCGTGGAAAAGTGGTGCCACGTTGACGTTATTACACCGTGGGAGTCATTCCGGCAATGCTGCTATTGGCGTGGACTGAAACCCTGAAAACCGCGTGGGCGACGAGCGCCTCGTTAGAGCGCTGTCGTGGCGCTCGTTAGCGTGGACTATGCGTCTCGTCGACCGTTACAAAGTCATTTAAACGCAATATTTAATAAAGGCACGCGTGCGAGACTAGCGGACAGTGTACCCTCCATAACTGCGCCGGGGGAGCCTGGGTCGGCTTCCTTCTCTCCTCTTCCGCCTCCTCTTCCTCCTTTTCCTCCTCTGCTATGATTGTTATCCACCCGTCGCGTAAATCGCGACGCCCGGATATTAATTATCGCGCGAGATCGCGAGTAGTCGCGCCGAATGATCGATCTGGTCGTCGCGATTAAAGACGGCACTTGAGTGGGCGGAGAAGGCAATTTATATCAGCCCACGGGCGTGTATAAGTCACGATGTGTTTGGACGCATGTACCGTATCGAAAATTTTGTCTGGGATTAATTAACCTTTGAAACGTGCAAAGCGATTGCAATATGTTTAACGATGCTACCTTAGATACAAATGACTGGCAAAAAATGTTATCAAACTACTCGCAGATCAAATTTGGATTTAAATTTATTTAAAAAAAAATTCTACTTCATTAAGAAAAATGTTTCGATTGTACCAACAAGAAGTACAAATAAAACGAATTTTAATCATATAAATTAGAATTCTGGTTATCTCAATTATATAGAGTTTCATGATTTTAACTACAAGTGTTTAATTTGTGCCTATCTGATTCGATCTATCAAAATTCCAATTAATAAAATAAGATTTTTTCCAGAGATAAAAACTTAGTAACAATTTAACGCGAATATTTTCTCGAAGATCAACTTTGTAATATGCAATTTTGAATTTTTCAAAAATTTCCGTAAAGTACGTTCCGAGTTTAAGACAGGCAGCGAATACATACAATATGCAATTTTGGATTTCTTAAAATTTTTGAAAGTTTCCATAAAATATGCCGAGTTTAAGACTGACAGCGAATACATGCCGAGCTCGTGAAAGATCGAGCAGTGTCATTTTCGGAGTTTATTTCTCCTCGTTCGTAAGTTTACGACGCGTGGAAACGGCGATCGCTCGGGCCTATTTTTATTTCTCTCATGAGTTATCCGCAGCCACTGCTGCCCTATTTATTCTCATTGTAGTCGCTCGTTGGCAGAGAGTCGTAAGGCAGCATGGTATTATCTGCGAATGTTACTATGTATTTTCCACGCGCTCCATATCGACGCGCACGGTCGCGCTAATAAATGTGCGTTTGTAAAAAAAAATTGTTCCGTTCCGAGAAACAGTTATTGCAAATTGCGACTGTGCGGAGGTACCTCTACCTATATATCTACCGCGCGGTTACGCGATCCTCGATATTCTATCCGGATCGTTAACGGCGATAACGCGCAGTGATTTTATTTCGGAGGATCAAGAGAGATATTCTCTTCTCTCTCTTCTCTTTCTCTCTCTCTCTCTCTCTCTCTCTCTCTCTCTTTTTGCGCACACGGCTGCTCGCCGAAATTCGAAGCACGCGGCGAGCCTTAACCCTCGACTACCATTTCGATTCGGATAACATAACTGCTACGGTAAAGGAATCCAGTTCCAATCTCTAATAGAAATGGCGCAGTATTTCATGCGTATGGCAAGTATTGTTGCTCCGAACTCTTTATTTTTCCATTATTTAATAAATGGGCGAAGTTGACAGACTCGTTCCCGAGGTATAGATCCTAATTATCGCGTTAATCGCGGAAGAGAGAATTCACTCTTCTTACTTTTATCACGGGCGGTGCAGTATAGTACTCGCCTTTCTGGATACAAGAGTTTGCGAATTATTCTTTATTACGCGTGCTCGCATTTCAGTTAAATCGAGCGTCTAAATGCAGCCGGTATATATAAAAGATATCATGCACTTCGGAAACATTTTATCTACGCGCACGGCCGAAAGTAGAATAAAAATGTATCTTATCTGTTAAAGGGTAACGAATTTATCGCAGCAGAGTTATACGGGCGCGGTTTCGAACGCGATATTTTTAGCGAGATATCGATGCAGTTAAATCGCGAGAATGGAGCTACCACTCACTACTCCTTCCATACGTTGCGAGACTCTCGTAGCCAACAAATGTTTTAAAGTATTAGAATTTTTACGGTTATGGATTTCGTATTAAAATTGTGTTAATCTCTTAAGTCATAATAATATAAAAACTACAAAGTTAATTAAAACATATAGATTAATTATTGAATATTGATATATACATTATTAGTGCGATAATGTACTTACTATTATTATAATTAATGCACTTTATTTAACTGAGATGATATCAATAATTGATATATGAAATTTTTTATACATATATATTGTTGACAGTATTATATAAAGATTTTTTTCTCTTCAACAATCGATTACTTATTGTACAAATAAATTAACTATTAAGTAAATAGCGAAAATAAACAATTAAGTATTGACGTGTGAAAAACCGATTTATTATTAATACTAAGTAATTATAAAGTTTTTTTTAAATAAAAAAAATCTCTATAATTGATTAATGTTGGAACTGTCTTAAGAAGCACTTTTTATGCGAAATTGCTTACTCATTGGCAACAATTAGTCATGTAGTAAATAACACAGATCGAACAACTGTTGACCGATCGCAACGAGAAACCAGCTTGAAATTAACGATTGAGTAACGATACCTAATCACGATTGACGTGAAAATTTCAAAGTAAGATGTATGAAGTGCAAAGTAGGTTTTGCAAGTTCACTTGTCGTACCGCATATGTGTTCTATGTATATAGTATATACCGGTTGTTAAACTGGGACGACCGCGGGGCAAAATCTAATTGCACGGCTGCTTAATTAGATCGTTGGCACTCGCGCGGTTTCGTCGTGCCCTTCACGCCAAACTCGGTCGGTCCTTAAGATATGGATCGGCCTTAATTCACCGCGTCCACAGGATTAATCTCGCTCGCGAGTGCCGCGGCGCGCTCTAAAATTAGCGCGAACGTCAATTGAGCGCAGTGACTGCACGCACGCGTCGGAATATATGGTATATATATATTAGCACATCGATTACTTCATATATGCTTTTTTCCTCTTTCTATTTCTCTTGTTCTCTGTCTCACGTGTGCGATATAAACGCGTGTGAACTAGCGCCTTGCGTGGCGATCGCGGACGACTTATCGGATTCGCCGCGGGCTGTTCTAAGATGGATTTCATTATCACGAGGTGTCTTTGATCCCGTCTTGTAAACGCGTTTTCATTTAATCAATGGGATAATGGCAGTCAGCACGATAGTCGTGCTCGAATTATAGACTTATTTACACGAGAGAGTTAAGAATGTTATTTCTAAAAAGAAAGAAAGCTCAATATCGCTTTCGCAAAAATAATATTGATATCTCCATTTTCTATCATACATGCAGCATATAAAGCTGAATATCATTAAAATGAGAATATTACTCTCATCAACGGCATCGCATTCCTATGGCTACAAATGTAATCACATTTAGCGTCGAGTAAAAAACAGTTTATGCTTGACGCAGGGTATACTAGATGGATATACTTTATTCGCGCGACAGTGAAGAAGTGACTTTTTAGTTAATAAGAACATCATCAAGATTACATTTTGTAATATGCATTCGATCTGCATGATTATCCGTATCGGCACGAGACGTTTTGCATAATGGCATCTCGTACGAATTCATTACGCGACTTTATACTTTAGGTTGGCGCTAGAGAAATGCAGATTCGACGTTTAGAGCTCCCGCATGCTACGAAGTTTCTTTCTGGGATACCTTAATTTATACGCCAATAAAATGTCCGTGAGATTTGTTGAGCACACTTTACGAGATGCTTATTGAATGTCGTACAATGCCTCTATCATTAAATGAGAAAACATCCGCATCCTCTTTCGACCTTCGATTTAATTCGAATATAACTATTTTTTTCGATTTCCTTTTTAATTTTACTTTATAATTCACGTATTTCGTATATAAAATCCGAGACAATTTGTTTTATAAATATTAGGCAATTATGTCTATATATAGACAATAAAAATAGTTTTTCAAAATTAAGTGCTCTGAAGCGATCTGTATTATGACAATCATTATATAATACTTGATATTATACAACACTTTATTAGAAGTCAAAGGAACAATGGCAACCCAATTCCTTGAGATATAACAACATTTTATTTTTAATTTTCATATATATCAAAATGTAAATCAATACGTTTCTGTAGTTGTTTCGAAGTAAACAACGTTTATATTGACACATTTAATAAATGTATTATATTGACAATTATATATTGATGCGTTTGATAAATAAGTAAATATATAAATTAAATCTGAGTAATTTAATATATTTAATACATCTTCTTAAATGATTAAAACAATTCAACTTCATTATTTTATTAAATCTTATAGGATGTGGAAAAGACAATTTATAGAAGCCAATGCCTTAACGGTTTGGATCTTAATTGCTTATATGATTCTGTGTGAATTTATACTTATATTACGTATGTAGTCCTTTGAAATGCGTGTCGAAATGATTTTATTCCATTATTTTAGTTAAATTAACGACATATTGAATACGAGCAGTGACGACTTATAGAAATAATAAAAAATAACTTAAACTGGGTGTAATTTGACATTATGAATTTAACAATGTTTATTGATTGTTCAGAAATTGTTTTGAATTGTTTGAAGGGAGCATCAGTACTGTACAAAAATGATTATACAATAATAATTGAGTACCTAGAGGTTGTTTTGATACAGAATGTGATACATTAGAAGGAGACGAGGAAGAATTTTCATGGCGCAACGCGCTCGGCCGCAAAATAAGACGGTATGCGTCTCGTTATTAGCTATTTGACTGACAGACAAAAAACGCAATAATTTCATCGGCCGGCCTTAACGACGAAGCCGTGACGACAAAAAGCTCAATCTATCAAATTGTCACTGGCCTTTCTATTCCATAGCTCCGCGCCTTTCCTAATAAGCAATCTTCTCGGGGACCTTACCGTAAACCGCCATCCACCAGCTGAATGGATTCCGGACCGGTACCGACCGACCATCTTCGATCGCAGGGCCGGTTTCTTGCTTCTTCGACGAGCTCGCCGCGAATTCTCGATTACGATTTTTCTAAATACGATTTTTCAAAAATATTGATTTGGTACAATCAGTTTTAAAGACGACAAAAAGGACTTTATGGTTAGTGTTAATTAACCATAATATATGCATCCATAACGATTTTCTTCCTCACGAAATAAATAATTTTAAATAGCGTTAAAGAGTACTGATAAAACATTGACACAAAACACTAATGTAATACACGCGGAAATAAACACATATTTCAGAGATAATTATTTCTACGTTGAAATATATACATATTTTTGAAATACGATCTCGAGCCTTCTTAATTTATCTTTTTTGGATCGCTGGATATTTTCATGGACCTCCTGACGTGACGCCTCTCTTCCGTGCGGCTGATATTTAAATCTAAGTACTCACGCTCTCCAATTTACTTTTAGCCGTGCTATGCGTGCGCGGGCCACCGTCCCTGGACATACACATTACATAGCTAGTGTGTTCTCTCGGAACATGTACACTGGCTACCAGATGCCAGGCACGAATCGACGAGAACCGCTCCGTTCCGCCGCGCCGGTAGTCGTCATCGCGCCGTCGTCCGAAGACGGACAACCGGCGGTTAATAACCAGCCGATTTTGTTGTCCTCTTTTGCGGCCGGCGAGCGTTGCGGCGCAGCGCGGCGCGGCGCGATGCGGCTCCGAAGTCACTTTGCTAATAAGTCATTTGCCATGCTGTGTTGGATGTCGCCGCTTGCTTATGAAGGCGTCCCTTCATGGCGCGCGCACAAAAGGATGTTTCATTAACCTAAGACATTTTATCGCGGACAGTTAATTATTTCCAAGAAGCGATACACGGAGTGCTGCGTGGGGCGCCGCGGCGCTCCGGATTTTATATTTCGCTCTCTTTTCTATACCGATCGCCAAGCAAGACAAGACGACAGCTGGTTGATTGGCTATTGCGGTCGGATTTTGGCGAAGCATAAATTTTGTGTTCCTCGCGTTTATCTTCATCCAATTCTTCGAATAAATTGGAATAAATTTTTTTATGTGTCGAGGATATCGCGATACATGTGTAAATGTAATAAAAGCTGTTCTGTATTTCTTTATAGTGATTCAAATATGTCTCAAACTACGTTACGTAAGCAATATTATTAGAGCACTGTTAGTTCAAAGGATCTATGATAATCCAATCCGTTGAGTTAAATATTTTGTTATTTTTAACTTCCATTTGTGTCAAAATGTAAATCATTCCTTTTCTGTTGTTGAATTGCTTGCTCTAAATTCTTTGGAATGATATTTAACTTTAAAGAGTGAAACTTGACCTTGAAAAAGAATAGTTCAATTTTCAATCTTGAATGCAATTTCACTCTTTAGAAGAGTCGAGATTCACTCTAAAAATTTTAAAGAGTAATTTCAAAGTAAGCGACGGTCATATTAACATTAGTAAATAATATAAACTTAGTAAATGATAAATTTGAATCAAAAATCTATTTCTTGAATTACAAATTATTCAAATTCATTCGTTTTAGTAGTTTAAATTAATAACACATTGTAGTGTCGACCTACAGAAATTATTAAAAATAACTTAAATTGGGTACAATTTGACGTCATGAATTCGTGTATCAATGTATATTTTTCAACATTCACAATGCACTGTATTTTTGATACTTGACAAGTTCTCGAAAGATGCCATTCATAATAGGTTACGCTAGCATGTGGTATTCCTTTACGAGCGTAGATCCAGTTTGAGGGAAGGCAAAACTAATCTGTAAAGGATGCATACAACATTTTCGCGTAAAAGATCTTTATTTCCCGGGTGGACGAGCTTAACGACGTTCTCGGCGAGACGGAACCGATATGCCGAGAAGGCAATAAACAGGTCGCACTTGCACTGTGCGCGGATACGCAGTCAGTCTCTTATATTTTCCGATGCTGCGTCGAGCGGAGACCTCTCGTTTGAAATCCACCTGCGAAAGCAGCAGCAACAGCGCTGAATTTAATCGCGAAGTAGAACGGCTTCTCGCGTTTTTACAGACGCAAACATAGAATCGCGGTGGTCGCGGGTCGTTAGCGACTGTCTGTTTTTACTTCCTCCTTCTATATAACGCGCAATCGTTTTCTTTCGTTTCATCGTCTGAATGGGAAGCTTCTCTCGATTGCCGTTGAAGTTTTTTCTCATTTTAAATTTAATGTCTCCCGTGAAGAAACATAAAATATATAAAGAATTCGTATTTTTTATTGTTGCGTTTTTTATCAAAGAATCCAGTTATATACTGGTCTTAACAGGATTTAATAAATGAAGTTTGATACTCAATTTAATATTCGTAACGTCATATTTATAATTATGATTTAATTAAGAAATATTCTGCTTTTTTTTATATATGTATTAAAATATTTTCTGAATTTTAATTGAATTGAGAAGAAATTGAATATTCATGTACGCCTAAAAATGACTCAGAAAATAAATTGCCTACTTGTAGTAGAATATTTAATAGCTTTTTAACAATTTAAATTCGAAAGTATAAAAAATTAAAAAATATTTACTTGTGTACGCAAAGCGGAATAATTATGAAAATGAATTACTTTATATAAAAGTATGTTTTCGGTCAAAGTGCAAAGCTTATTTTCCAAATAAACATTGAATTTAGCAATTTCTTTTAAACACATAATAATTAATCGACCATTTAAATATTTATTAAACAAAATAATTTGTCAGTGTAAAAATGTATTTTCATTTCTATAAAATTATTATTAACTACTACTATAAAAATATATTGGGTTGTCCGGAAAGTTCGTGTCACAAAAGATTTAAATTTAATAAATGTTATACTAAAATTTAAATCTTCTGCGTTTCAATTTTCCTTCAAAATCGGCACGAACTTTCCGGACAACCCAATACTACTACTATAAAAAATACTACTACTATAAAAAATTACTATAAAAAATTATAAAAATATTAATCTTTCCGTGAGGAATTTCCGCAGTTAAAAAACAAAGTAGCGTATATATTAAATACTACATTTATTCATGTCTTTCTACTGATATTAATAAAATAGATATTAATAAATATGCTGCACGTATAGAAAACTTCGTTTTATAAATGTGGTATAAGATCAATATGCCATCTGTTTTCAACTTTTTCATTTTGAAGATCTTATTTTCTAGTAAATAATCAAATGAAACCACTTTTAGATATTCTTACACCATAGTTATATATAGTTAAACTCTGTTTCATAACACACATGTATATACCTGCCGCAAAAGATTTAAATTTAATAAATGAAATTAAAAATTTTAAATCTTCTGCGTTTCAATTTTCCTTCAAAATCGGCACGAACTTTCCGCACAATCCAATACATGTCAATTAGATAAATACACTTGTGGGAAATAATTCGAAATACAAAAAAGTAGCACGGTCTACAATTATTTCTTATTATGTTATATAATTAAATATTTCATGCTTGACTGTCATACGACACGCGGCGCTCGATGCTTGTGTTTTGCTTTATAATAGTGTCGCACTATTATGTGTACACAGTACACATTACCTTGCGTTATTATCGCGCGATATGATTAGACCCAACAACAGCGAAGCGAGATGCTGCATGTATCGTCATAATTCCTCGAAATGTGATCGAGTCAAGTATTGAGAAATACGAATTATTAATGACTTAGTTTTTACGCGATTATTTAAATTTCATGATTGATATATGGACGTTGGCTATATTTGTTGCTTATTGAAAGTATTTCGCACAGTTTATTCGTTTTAAGGACACAGTTGTGACTTCCGTAGTTTCGATTTGACTTTTTGATTAAATCTCCGGCTTTCTAAAAAAAATTTCCAGCTAACATACATATACAAAGTTTTGATAACCTTTTTTTGTTTTAAAAGCGTCGATTTCCTTCTTTTTGGAAAAATCTTTGATGGGAAGGTTAGATCTGATATCTTTTTAGAGAATGCATTATGGAAAACAATATTTATAATATAAATTTTTATAATAGCAATCGTCTTTACAAGACTAGAGTTATCTTGGAGATTATAAATCGTGATGATTTTTTTTTTTAGAAAACATGCTGCGAGGAAGTTTTAATTTCGACAATTTTAATATTATAATCATTGATCTTCTGCAGATCGTCCAGCAGGAGAAGCGATCTCCTGAATGAAACACTAGTAAAAAAAATTGACAACCATATTTAAGAGAGTTATATTGTTTTTTATTGCAAATATCATTTTTGGATCGATCTTAAATACAATCTCAAGATGTCATAAGACAATCAGACAGGGTTATATTAACATCTTAAGACATTATTTAAGACGGTCTTAAAGTAAGACCTATGTGAATTATATTATTTCATTGAGTTAAAAAAAAACGAAAAAGAAAGGGCTACGAGCTAAAGGTTTTTATCGTTATAAATTAAAAATTGAAAACGTTAATAAATAAACATATCATTTAATTAAAATATAAAATTTTAATTTGCCGGCAATAACAAACAAGACAAAAAACAAATTTATTTTTTCCTCTTCTTATGTTCTCCTTTCCTTCCTATTTTACTACATCAATCTTCTTGCTTTAAATATCGATTTTATTGCTGAACATCGAAGAGATATGACTCTATTTTTCATTTTCATCGCATTGTCTAAGAATAAACGGCATTTAATATACTTTATATTGCGATACACATCTATAAAGTGTTTATTCTTATTTAATTTAGCTACTACTAAATTAATTTAAATTAATATAATATATGATTGTACATCGCAATTTTTAATTCCTATTAATGTTTTTTATCTTTATTACCTGTTTCTTAGTTACATTTCTTATTACATTATGTTACTTGTGTCTTTTAACAGAAACAATAATTATGCGTCTATATTGTATGTACATAATCAGAAGAATACAATGTTATCGACCAATATTTTAATTACACTATTTATTGCAAACTGAGCGAAATTATTGACAGCGTTAATACTGCGTGAGAGAGCGAAATTATAATTTTTATATATTTTTTCATATTTCTCTTTATAATATTTTCAGCACGTTATTTTTGTCAACATTGATAATGATTCGATTCCAACAGGAATCGAAATGTTTGTTTTTTTGTTTTGTTTATTATTGTCGGCAAATTAAAGTGTTATATTTTAACTAAATGATATGTTTATTTACTAACATTTTCAATTTTTAATTTATAACGATAAATCTTTGGTTCGTAGCCTTTCCTTTTCGTTTTAAAAAAATTATTTTGAGTCTTATTATCAATAGTGTTCATTGAGTTAAGGACGTTCTCCGAAAAAAATCCATTTTCTTTAGATTTTTCTGAAACTTATAGAATAAGTTTGTTTCCTGAACATGTGCTTTAAAACTCAATACTCGGAGCGGGATTAAAAATCGAAATATTCCACTTCAAAGTTGAAGCATTTAAAATATATATATATAGGATCCCTATCTAAAGCTTATTCGAAAGGTTTTTATTCACTATAAAAAAGTTTTTTTAACAATTTTTTGAAACAATGAGATATAAAACTTGATATCACAAGGAATAATATGAAATTTGTCTGAATATGGCTTCCGGTATTCGTTTTTAAGAAATCATTAAGCAAAGTAA
>Ga0157364_1001358_pt1 | contig 20592 bp, 10 predicted proteins | sample AttsexASBM2_FD_111476 | JGI IMG/M metagenome (GOLD analysis project Ga0157364, IMG submission 111476) | Fungus gardens microbial communities from leaf cutter ant in Ribeirão Preto, State of São Paulo, Brazil - Atta sexdens ASBM2 | ecosystem: Host-associated > Fungi > Mycelium > Unclassified ...
ATTTGTAAAGAATAATTATTAAAAAAAGAAATTATGTTAAACGATATCCATAAAAAATTTTAGAATTTACGTTTTTTCATTGCTAGAATATAAAAACTAAAATATTAAACATCTAAACTATTTTCGGGTTAAAAGGTGCACGAATATCAATTTCCTATTTGATGTTTTTCGACAAAATGATACATTCCAAAAAATCCGTATAAATGTCACACGTCCTATTACATTTCTGCATGCCAAACCGTAAAAGAGCTACGTGTTTGCGTTGGTTGTTTATCGGTTCGCATTTATCGGCTCGGTACATCTATTATTAGAGCCATAATATACACATCTACAATGTATCAAATCAAGTTTGCTGCATCGTGATCTTGATTGCAATATATCGAATATGTTATTATGCTGAAGGATTATACGAGATATCGTTTATACATGAAAATATATAAAAATTAAAAATAAAACATTAAGATACAATATATAGAATAATTTTTAAAGATTAAAAGAATGAAGAAGATTTAAAAGATGATTTTATATAATATCTTCTGGAGATAACCTTTATAGTCTAAGCAATATTGATTTTTCTGCTGACTTTTTGTTTTTGATGTGTAAATACTGTAATGACAAGATAATATTAATTTCTAATTAAAAAATAAAAATATTAAATTATTCTTTCATTTTAATGATAATTTTAATAAATAGAATTAATAAATATATGTAAAACATTCTATTTTTTGTTTCATGATTCAAGTTCTGTGAATGAACGTGAGCGTAATAAAGGAATCTGAGAGAAGGAGTAGACCGAGGAGACATCAGAGCAACAACGAAGCAACCATAAAGTATTTTATACTTTTTTTGTTAAAAAATTAAATACCTGTTTTTCTATTTATTTTTATTGCTTAGCTAATAATTAATAAAGTAAAACTATAGAGAAAAAGGCATACAAATTTTATAATTTTTTGTTTAAAGAATTTTTACATTTTTTCGAATTCTATAAAGTTTTTTCATTAAATGTTTATTTGAAGAGATAAAAGATACAATGCATGCCACAATAAAATTTTTTAAATTTAATTACTTTTGACACCTCACACAATAATGGCTGGATATATTTGTATTTTATAGTTGTTATTCAACATAGTTTACAACGTAGTCTACAACTCCGCTGTTGCGCATCAAATTGGTGAGTGATAAATTAGTTTTTATTATAAATTGAAATTTTTTTGTAACGAGTCCATGAAAATTACATCGAATGTGCATCTAAAGTATTTGAAAATTCAAATCAAATATATAATCATACAAATGTATGAATATAGATTCATTATCTTTAATAAGTTAAAAATTGCTTTAATTAGTTTTAATTGATTAAAACTAATTAATTGAAAAAAATTGATTAAAATTTCACTTAATTTTGAATCAAAATTGAACCGTTCGCAATTTTAAATATAAAAATAAAACTTTATTTAATTTTGTTCTGCCTTTTAATACGTTTTAAATTCTCGGCCAGTACTAGCAATTTTTTAATGGATTTATCATTGATTTATCAGGAAATCCTTGATGTTAGTCATAATTATGTAACGCAATTTCTAATTAATATTTACTAGATTACATTCTTTGAATTGAGTTGAAATGATATGAAAATTCTCTTAATATAAATCTGTCAAGAGAACTAATCACGCATGTCATACAGAGATTTGAAGAGAGAGTTACTTAATTAGTATTCTAACATTGTACATCTTTACAACATGACTGTCTAACAAGTGATAATTAATCGACTTTTTTCTTTTCTTACCAAGTTCTAGACACAGTTAAAATTGCAAATATACAATATTTTTTCGCATATTCATAAGACGATAATTGCAAGTAAAAATTAAAACGCTAGGATTTATACATTTATTATCTCGGATGAATGCGAATCGACTATCCTGTTGAATTACTTGTATAGGATTAGTGACGATACTACTGAGAATTGTGTTTTTAGTCATGCAACATTCTCGGATCGGAGAACACTGGACAATTCTTCGATCGCTTTGAAAAGTTGCAGTTCTTCGTGACAGACGCAATGAATTCCAGTCGGGCGATTCGATTGCTTTCGAAAAGGTTTCGCGATGATTACACAGAGCGATTCGCTGAAGGGTAACCTGACCCCTTTCACCATTAACTCGTAGAGAATTTTCTCAGCCGATCTCTTGATCGACAAGCGTGTATATGTCCAAGTAAATATTGCATATCTCTATATTTATTACGGAATTTAATCGTACGTGTTCACACTATTTGTGAATCATTAATTTTACGGAAAATCTCTACCGACGTCGCTATCATCGCGTGTCTACATTTTTTATTCATTCCTTGACCTTAAATTTCTTGCATCCTAACTTGCCCTTTATCGACGTGAACAGATGGAAATAAATAGGCAATGTATCAGACAAACAGGAATTGCAGAGAATGTCGCGCGATAGCTTACGTGGTAAATGCGCTGTTAAATTAGGCGCATCGAAAGTGAAATTTTATGAATTCGAATATTGAAATGACATTTAGATAGAATGTAATTGACTTTGAGAAATTTATTCGTGATCGTGCACTTAGTTTTAGTAAAAGATTTATTTTTCTTGTTATATAAACATTTTATGAAAGTAAAACTTGATGCATTTATAGTTTTTGCATTATTTCCTCTAAAAAATTTTATTTTTAGCATTCCTTTTCTTAATTTAAAAAAATTTAATTTAATATTTAATTTAGAATATTCCTATAAACAAACAAAACCGAAATTCTTAATGATTCGTTTAAAATTGAACGAAGAAAAAAATTTTATTACGTAATATTATAACACCAAAGCTGAATTCGCGAAAATTCCTTTAATTAAATCTTTGCTTATTTCAAATAAATCTTTTTTATTATATTTACTGATTTTAATTTAATATTTTGATCAAAATTTCATTTCAGAACAAAATGTTTCTTTTGTTTGAAGGCGGAGCCGATATTTTTCGTTTACAATTGAAATGTTCCATCTGTGCGGCATCAAACATCAACATTCAATACTTTATTGTAAATTCTAACTAAATCAATGTAATTTTTAATTGGGTAAATTCACCAAGCTAGAGGCGGTTAATTAACAAGAACCGGATCTGCACCCATTATTCAGTACGCGCTCAGCGGCGATTGTTATTGTCTTTTGTTGATCGATCGAGAATTTGAAACCATCCAGAGAATTACAATGGTGATTACGACCTCGCCGGCAATTAGGCACGAATTCGTTACTTTGCCGCACGTTACTTCGCTATTGAATCATCCGCCGATCTAGTTTGTATATTTTGTATCTTGTATCAACATTAGGGAATATCGTATATTATAAAAAGCATAACCATTACTGATGTCACAAGCAGAATCATGTTAATTTCACAACTACATGGCTCTATGTTGCATATTAATTCACGAGGGAGATAGTGCCTCCTGATAATTACTGACACTTTATATATAACTAAAGTTTCATATTACTTTTGTACCATTTAATTAAGAACAGTGCATTAATGTAAAAATGTAATATGTAATAAATTATATTTATTATATATTACAATAATAAATATTATATACAATAATAATATATACAATAATAAATATTATACATAAAATATATTATTTTTATATATATATATTTTATATACAGATTAGAAGTTTAAATATATTTAAATATATTTAAATAAAAAGAAATTTTTTCAGATTTTTAATTTTTTAACAATTTAAATAACATTTCATAATTTTATAATAATTTTCATACGTAAAAATAATCACGGAAAGAACAATTTTGCTGAAATATATCTAGAAATTTAGCCATAAAATAATTTTGTTGAATTATTAAAATATTTATATAGAAAACTCAAGAATAATAAGCAATGCTGCAAAAAATTTTCATATTTTAGCAACCAGCTTAAGTATCCTATACTTATGAAAGAGTCCAGTGGAATCTATGAAGTTAGCACGACAATCTATTTCTATTAATATAAAAAAATAATATTTTACAGTTCTAATAGCACTTTTCTAATTCTACCATTTCCTATAGAAATTAAAAAAGAAGAATTCTGCATTTTTTTATATTAAAAAACCAACAAAATTGAAAATATTAACTTTATAAATCTAGAATGAGACTTTTCTTCTAAAGTATAGAAAAAAGATAAATATTTTCACTTTTAATTTCCCGTTAGTTTTACTCGAGTTCTATCAATATGTAATTTAAAAACAAAATTTTAATGATCTTCATACACTTTAAATAATTAACTTGATAGTTTAACAAAATTATTCTCAGATTTATATCTAAATTTTCAGAGACGACAAAATCGTCCTTTTCGTATAAGTTTTAAGACAGAAAATTGCATAGAATTGCAAAAATATTCTGTATCTCTGTGATTTTCTAGTCGATTTCTTTACGTTCTTGATTTGGCGAATCAAATCAGCGATTCGAGATAGATAGAAGTACTTTTTATTTGATGAATCAAATTGTCAATATAGTAGGAATAGTATTATTGATTGCGTGATTGTCTGTCGTGTAAGGGTAGCATTTATCTCAATTTTATCCTAATAAAATGGTAGTAATCCTTTAATCTAATCGAGTTTATGAAAGGATATCTTAGTCTACTAGTATGATAGCATACAGGGAATTGATTTGTATCAGACCTTACGCAAATCATCCGCTACTGAATACGTTTTCAAAGAAAAGTCTAAGTAAAGTAAAAGTGGAAATCAAGTCTGTTATCAAGAGACTGTTATCAAACGTAACCACATTGATTTAAGAAAGGGCGGAAGATTACCAGAGACTAACTATGTTGCGCTACTCCCCCAGGTGGTTTTAATCGATTCTCCCCTACTTGCCACGATCTGCTAGATAGCTCTTTATTGACGCAAGGGCCGAAAATATACGCGGAGAAGGATTTTAGTATCGTTGATATTTTCATAAGGGAAAACGATGCTTTTCCTCCCGTTTTGAAAACCAACGAAGCGAGCGGAGGAAATTCGATCAGTCAGTCTCTACGCACTTTCGCCGTATTGCCTTCAAATTCTGTTTTGCGTTATTTTTGGGGAAGGGATATTTCGTTATATTTCGCGAAACTGCCTAGTATTTAACAAGCATCGTATACGAATTTATCGCATGTAAATAACATAATATAGATGTAATTATTATTACAGATACCTATTCTATTTACAAAGAATAATTGAAGTTGGACTTTTGAGATAAAAATTAAACAATAAATGAAAACACGGGCAAAGCCTAAATTGGCATATGTGACTCTGCTTTGACACTGTTAATATGTCGCTAAAGATACAATACTTGGCGTTGTGATATTCTTTTTGCCGATCGTGATTTAATTTATAGTATTTCATTGTGCAGTTATGAAGTGCACTCGCACTTAGTCTAACAGTTAAATGATGGTTACATACTTCAGATTTGGTAATCTGGGAGAGACTTTCTTGCTACACTCGATTACTTTGCGACTACTTGAATTATATTAAGGAAGTTGTTATTATACGTATTATACGAGACTATCAAGATGTTTGGAATTATTCATCAAGTGATTTTATTGTACTAGGCTGCCGAAGATGGCTTGAATTAAGCCGAAACGTTCGCTATTTGTTATATATACTGAGAAATATATGTTGATATAATCGCTCCAATTATTGCCAATTACAGGCTCTTAATTGCCTGTGTTTTCATTTATTGTACCTGTCCTATTTACGTCTACGTTCAGATATATTCTAGAATTTAAGGAATTGATTCCGCGTCCTTCTCATTCCGATATAGAATTGAGATATGGAATTGAGAATCGAGCGTGAATGAGAATCGACGTCATGATCATGTAACGCACATCTGGATCTAGTATACGCTCGTCAATGCATGTACAGTTCCCCGTTTCTCGCACAAACAGGTGCACTCGCTTGATTTCATCCTCATGGCGCGCTGATTACGCGGTAAAGCATATTACCGCATTGCGAGAGTAATGGAGGCAGCAGGATGAGTTATGCCGAGGCGAGAACAACTCATTGGCCGTTTTGCCCACCGATGAATCGACCGGTCATTCGACATTGATTCTTACATCAATCGCGATTTATGACCAGTGACCTGAATCTCGCATGCGAACAAAACAATGGCAAAAGAAATAGTAACGAATCTTCACCAATCTTCTTGGAACGGTGGAAGTATTACTGATCGGCACGTTTTCAAGCGAGAGAAACAGATCAAATTAATATTATACATTTGTACACATAAGAATGGCGTTCGCTCGCGCTCCGATTTGCACGTAATGGAAAGTCCAGCGCAATATATATGTATATTTCGCGTTGGCGTCGGATCTCCCCAACAACGCGACAAATATTGGGTCAATAATTTCACGCGTGAAAAGTTTACATTACGTTTAACTAAATCATATCTGTATATGCTAAATTATTACGTGCATAAAGTCGTATTAAATTTAATACGAATGACGGCACAAAAATAAATAATTGAGTAAAAATTTAATCTCAATCGCTGATGGGTAGCAAGTTTTATATTTACATTCTTACATTTTTAATCGTAATTCAATCTTTCATCCGCGAATTTTTCTGTCTGTGAATGCTATATGATTAATATTTAAAAATGTTTACTTAATCGACCAATTTGTGACATTTATTTTGCAACAAATAAATAAATACTTTAATATTTTAATATAAACTTAATATAACGTATAAATAATCTTTAATAATATTAAAACGAGGAAGAGAAAGATAAGGAAAAATAGAAAGGAAGAGAGAAAATTCATAAAGATTCTCGCATGAATCTTTAATATCGAAGATAGAAAATTTTTCCTATCCACGTTATCATTTTGTGTTATCGCGTGGATTTATCGCGAAGTTTAAAATTCTACCTATGTCGAACTTCGTAATCTTTTAAGGAAGTTTTTGAGGAAAAAGAGGAACGATTCTGTTTTCGTGAATCGTAGATGCACAAAACCGTCCCGTGAAATATCGTCATGAATTAGTTGACAGTTCGTGGATTTCTTGCAAGACGGATTAAACGCGCTTTTGAATTTCGGTAAAGTTCTTGCCTATCGATCTGTCGACTAGAGGATTCTTCTTAACATAAACTCGCGAGCAATCATCTCTGTACGATTTCCGCACGTAAAAATCGCTACAAACACAAATACCTCATAAATCGTTCGTTATTGCTCTTGCAGAAGTTTCGCAATTGCGAGCTAACTATCGAGAAATTTCTGCGAGCTATTAGACGACCAGAGTCGCACAGAGCGTACATACATATGTACGGGGTAATAATTACACTGAGACTGTTTCAAGTTTGAGAGCATAGAACTCAATTACTGCAAAATAATGTGGCATGGAAATACCAGCGTTGCTTTTGCTAATTAAATTTAATTGATTGTGCTACAAATGTTTGTTTAATATCTTCTATATGAATAATAAATATTAATAATCGGCATGAATTCTTATCATAATGTTAAATTTCAGTGATATATATTATTTAAATTATTTTATTCTTATACATGCGCTCCCTTGAATTTTCGCATGAGGGTTTTTACGTTCTACGTCATTATAACGCAACATATAATTCTAGTAAAATATATTTTCCTATCCATGTTGTGCCTCTTTTTCCGTGTAGGTATACGAAATGACATTTATGGCGAGCCCATAAATGTCCAATTAACATTTTATGTGCTCGTAGTGCAATATTTATCATATGTTACGAAATAAATTTTAAACTTGCATATACGTACAAATGTATAGATCATTGTAATTATCGAATATCATAAATCGCGAATTACACCATTCGTTTTTTTTCAAATAATTTAAACCTCAATATCGGACACATATAATCGGGCGTTTTTATTTCATTTATTTCGTTGAAACATGAAACGGAAATAAAATAGACTTACGCGACGTCACAGATTAACACAAATTGAAGCGATGTAAAATATAAAAAATGAAAAAAAGAAGATTGACGCTTTCACTGTGTTCGTGTTTTACGCAGCTCGCACAGATAGCACTCAGTTTTACGTCATTATATTCCTCGTTCGATTCTATTTCGGCTATTTTTCAAAAGCCAGGTTTGATGAGCGAGGAATATAATGGCATTCGCATATACCGTCCATTGATACGCCAGCGGACGCCAACATTTTTCATCAGGCTGCGAATAAAAAGGTCCAAGTTTTTCTTTCGCAGATGATGTTATACACACCGACGTAGTCAGTCCCGCGAATATACCTGACAAACGTAATGGCGTGATATTGATTGAATTAGACATATCGTCCTCTGCGGAAGTTTCTCTGCCGTTGGCAGCCGTTGCCTAATCGCTTCGACTTGTCAGAGCATAATGAAGCGAGAATTATCGTGCTCGTGACATCGTCCAAAGGCAGATTGTCATAATTCATGAGATAAATTGAAATATGTAGAATTTTAGCTTTAATTTTCATTGTGCTGTTGCCATGCACGTAGTAGATTACAAAACTCAAATATAGTTCTTATTTTTTTTCAAAATTTCCTACTTTCAACTCGTTTTTCAGGAACTCTCTATATTCATTTCGTTTTCCAAGTCATTAATATGCGCATTTTAAAAAAACTGTGAGAAAAATATATACGCGTGCGTATTATTATCGTTGTTAATGCACGTTAATGACGAGTTAAGTAGAACGTTGAAAACGAATTTAACCATTTGCAGTGCAAACACCCGTGGTAACGAGTTTGTGAAAATTTTAACTGGAATTTCGAGAGTAAAAGAAGCAAGCTCATCCGCTCCGGAAATGGGTAGTCTCGAAAAAGATGCGGCAAAGTCCGCGACATCTCGACCCATTTTCTTTAATACAATATCATACGGAGTGTTCTTCTTTGTAACGGCTGGATTTTTCCTTGGAAAAAAATGTGGTTTCGCTACGAACTATGGGTAAATATTAAATCGCTTTTCGTGAAAAACGAACTAAATTTTACAATTAATACATTCGTTCAGATTAAATTGCTAAATTATTTGCGTTCCTGTGTAAAGACAGAAGTAATAACGTATTGTAAATAAAAGTGTATTTTCTTTTTACTCTTTAGTTAAATTATTCTTGTTACTTTTTTATCGTAATCGAATCACGTTCTTTCAATATTGCAACTTAAATTGCAGCGCGATTAAAATAAAAAATAAATAGCGTGAGTAAAAATAAATGTTACCTTTCATATAGTAAAATTTAAATTTATATTTTATGACACGAATGCGTGATTGTTTAACTTATTTGTTTCACAACCATGATATTAAGCGGCATTATCTTTATAGTTCCCAATGTAAATTATCTATCTTATTTAGTACGCGTGAACTCTCTCTTTCTCTTTACTCAGTTGCAACTCAAACTTCATCCAGTAAATACATAGTTCGAAATTGTAATGCCATGGGGGGGCGAAAGCCAACAAAGTCCGCGGAGCTCAGCAACAAGATACATAGTTAACAAACGGCAGGAGTAATGCATTAACGTTACAAGAGCGAGAAGGTAACGCAGTTTAGAGTCTAAATCGAGTCAGTCAAGAGAAAACAAACCGGTGAAGTTAACCGATTCATAATCGGTCGGTGAAAAACTCTGTTGGATATTTTCCATTATTTTGTCACTAACAAACTGGCGAATCGTGGAAAAGAATCTGAATCCACAAGGTACGATTTTCCTTTTTTACAGAAGAAATAGCACGTATGTGAGTTGAAAGAAAAGACTCTCATTGTATGGTCTAAAGGGAGGCCTTTTCTATTATTTCATCTGTTTCATTTGTATTACAGTTGAATTTATCACTCTCGGCGACAGCAAGGTAAATGTTCCTCGCTGGCAAGAAATGGGGTTGACAAGTTAGATCTTCCTTTCGAATCAAGTGGCAAATGATGTGGAGATATTAATAACTGTTTGATCCTACACAGTGCTATTAAGTGATAGTGCTATCGATACGTAAATTTTATGTATAAGGAAATAAATCTTAATTGATGTAACATAAAATTTTTTACACATATCATACTTTTAATGACAAAATATTTTTAATCTGGATCTTTGTAAACACAGATAATCTAACTTAAATTTAAAAGGAAAGAAAAAAGAGCATATTATAAAATTCAATCTTGAAATAATACGAGTATGTAAATTCAATTGTACGTCTCATAATATTTAAATAAAATATGTAATAATAACTCCAAGTAATAATATAAAAATTGAAATCTCACTCTGAAAGCTTGTCTCCGTTTATATCCCAGCTATTAGCATGGCAGATTAGACTTCCTAATGACCACTAAAGGCACAGTTTAACACTCAATGACTTCGCTAACTTAGGCGTGAAATTTACATATTGATAACATTTCAGGGCTGAGAACGTAATTATTTTGCTATCTGTCACGTTAAATTATATATTTATTTATAACAATGTAAGTTAAAGGAAATTATTTGAATTGTTATAAAACGTACATATTTTTTGTGTATATTTGTATAACTGTTATATATATAGAAAAGGGATTAGAGGTGAACCGCGTAAAAAAAAAAATAACCGCACGTATCACTTGGATTTCTTTTTTATTTTGATGCGACGCGTCTCCTCCCCAGGGATTGAGAGGATTGATAACGCCCTGCGGAGTTGGAAAAATCTACCGCGTAGCTACATGATTTCGTTTTTATCCCGGTATCCTTCCCTCATCTCTTTATATTGCAGTCAACAGATTTGAACTACCGCTATAAATTAGGTCGGTATTACTGAATCCATGAAAACTTAATTGTCCAATGTAATGCTTAAGGACGCTATCTGATCGATACTCTAAAACACTCGAAGGAATTGCATAGAATGCCCGATTATTATTACTCGAGAGAACGTAATATCAGTTTAAGGACACCGTTTAGCTAATGGCAAGGTTTAGGCAGTGATTAATGGGCTATAAAGTTTGAAGTGCAATGTTGAAAACAATTGTGACATGTTACAGCGCGGTATGCATCTCGAAATTCTCACGCGACAGCAATATCCCGACGACTCTTTGTGCACGACTGCTGCGAATTATAAAAGGATAAAACTATGACATTAAACATGAAAGTTTGCGCGAGTTAAACACGCGTCTTTTACATAGCTTCACACACCGCAGTATATTATGTTCCACGTAGAAAGACAAAATATTAAAGTAATACTCGGATAATGTAGCAGATTTATTAAATTTTTAGCGACATTTAAACATTATATTGATGACATTATATTGCCAATTTGGTAATAAAGGCACGATAAAATTTTGAACTTTAGACTGAACTTTAAAGATTACAGAAGTAGAAATGTAAGATTTTTACTTTCACACAGCAGTTACATTGTGAAGCAATTATTTATCTGATCTTCTTCTCTCATTTGTGTTGAATTATTTATGTGTCTTTGAATTACTGACGAGATTAATCGTTCTTTAAGCCCCGATAGCTTCGAGCGCATCTAAGTTCTCGCTATCTCAAGAGCTCCTGCAGGAACGGTCATCCTTAAGCGCGATATAGCACGGCCTTAAATTCTCGAGCTCGTTTAAACCCAATGCGCCATGGGACACGTTTGTTCCTTAAATCGTCGTCTCTTCTTTAAACTCCGAGAACGTAGCGATGCGCTGCACATGCGAACCAATACATGTATGGGATCACAATAAATGTATCGATGCATATAGAGCGGCAAAGTAGCCGCAGTTGTACATTATGAATTTCCACGCCGTATTTTCGATAAAATGTAGCTGGCTCGCTACATCTATCTCGTCTCTTTATGATCGAATCGAAGATTCAGAAAAAAACTCTACCTAATAGAAACGTGCAACGGCAGAAACTATGCTTGAATAAAAAATTCCGCTCTGGGTACTATCATGATTTTTACGCATTAATTTGATAAGGATGCAAAATATTCGAATTATGGCTCAGAATTATTTCCACGCTTCCTACGATAGCAGATAGTCGAAACCAAAGCTGCCTGTTTTAGTTAAGTGTATAGGCTGAATATAGAAATATAGTATAAATATAAAATACATGCGTGCTCTTGAATAAAATGCTCGTAATGCTATGATAACTATACAATTATGGAATTAAATATTTTATTCCGATATTTACGAGTGAACCGGATAAAATATTTCTGCCTTCATCAATTAAGGAAATTTTGCGATAAACGATTTGATGTTACTGTCCCTTGGGCGACAAAGTTATTCTTCGATTCGATGGAATCCTCGCAGTTCCGGGGAATGATCAAAATCGATGTCCTACATTTAGTAGAAACAGGAAAACGCGCTCGATCCATTCGGAAATGTTCTAAGGTACCGACGTATATTTTCCAAAGTTCTAATTGCCAGCAGAGAGACTTTTGCAAAAAGTTTCACCACTCTGGCCTGTTCTGACGATCAATCAAATTTATGTCATGCTCTCTGAGCTCCCTGTCAATCGTATTTCGTTCAAGTTTCGTGAAGAAAAATTGCCAAACTGACGCTTAATCCTTTTTTCATTTGTATCACGAGTAAAATACGTTATCGCAGTGAATAAATCTTTACTGGAAGTTCGCATGGATTTACACGTGGAAATAGAATATTCTGTTAAATTCATTTCACTGTTATTCGAACTTTTGTCGAATTAAAGAACCGTTTATGATTTTCTACAAGATCTGAATGAACACATAATGGTGCAATTTCCTGAAACTTTTCGTTATTTATCCCGAATCGAAATTGATTCCAGAATATTAATGGCGTATGTTGCAAACGTGTGGTAATTTTGCCGAAATTAAGCCGCAATTTGGATTTGTATCTCCAAATTGCGCTTCCTGCACATACATATGAACGGCCGGATTACGGATACTCGCGTGAAACGGTTTTGGCGGTGCTAACGAGTAAACGAATCTTTACCAAGCGACATATCAATAATCAATATTCTACGATCGAACCGTCCATCATCAAATAAATGATGATTGACACGCAGCCACGAGGATGTTTACCGAAAATCCGCGTATTAGTACTCGTTGCTAATCCAGGCCAACCGTCCATACGCTTGTTTGCAATCGAGAGCAACCTCTCGTTGAGCACGTGTCCGTTTTAGCATGTCGAATCGAGTGATGTTCCACGTCGTGTAACATTTTCGCTTGCAAAACCATCGAATACTTCGTTAGACAAGTGCATTTACGCGTCCGTTCCCGAGATATTTGTTATTGCTCTTTTCATCCATGAACTGTTTTTACCTTACAGATTTTATTGCCTACAGAGAGATTTTACTCTCTGAAATACTTTCAGAACATTGATTCGAAATTTTGTACTTTCGTACCCTGAATACTCAGTTTAATTGAAGGAAGTCATGATGAGATTGATTATTACAAGTCAGTGTGAACGAAATAATTAAGTTCTAAATATAAAATAATGATATACATAAAATTTTTTGTTCAAGTACGATACGATATTGATACATAGGACAGAATTTTTATAACACTGCTTTAATTAAATGTTTATTAGCATTTATGTGTTCAGTTTTTTTGCACTTTTACCGATATTTTATATCGACTTGTAGCGTTGCAGATGTTATGTCTATATACAATACGACCGCGAATTAATACTGTTTGTGCGATTGTACACTAACGTCTGTTCGGGGAGTCAACCCGACAGTGATTATGCCGCAGTTGACAAAGCTTGTTATGCGGGCTCTACAAACAGTATCATCCTACGTGTACCTGCGACCATCGACGCGCCATCCGACGCGCATATGTAACACGTAAAGTGAATGGACGTCTAGCTGCAGGTAATTTCAAAGTAACTCCTCAAGCGATGACGTTACGTCTATGATTTCCAATGGTTTCTGAAGCTCTTGAGTGTCAAACAATTGTCTATCCTTTAACAGACTGCGAAGGGGACAGACTCTTAAGATACATTCCTTGCAAGTGTTCGAGTACATCTTTTCGTTATACTGAGATACCTGATAAGATTCGTGTAATATAAACAGCTCCATTCGTTTCAACATTCAAGATGTACCGATGAAGTCCGAGAATCCACGGTGGATGTCGGATATATTTAAATTTTATTGCTCGCTGAAGCCCAGGGGTTTCCATATCTTTCTTTGTGTATCTTCTGGATATTCCAGTCAGATTCCATCGGTGATAGTCACGAAGATTTGATTCGAAATGTTCAAAGATTCCACGCCATTCGTAGCAATACAAAAGAAGAAGCTATAGAGAGCTATACTTTTACATTTATCAATGTAAAATATGATATAAATGTAAAAGTACATATATTTATTCTTCGTATGATTCTATAAATTCTTACATCTGTTAAATACATAAGAAAATAAAATAACTTATGAATATTTATATGTATTAAAAATTTATATGCATTTTACAACTTATATATAATACAAGGAAAAAAGTTGTTATTTATATAATAAGATATAGATATGGATCAACCAAGTATAAATATAAATAATATATTTCTCATGTTAAAGTCAGAATGAATAATGAGCAACGGGTTGACGCGAGATATTAATCTTCTAACTGTCGGAGTACATTTGAAGCTTTCATGAAAATTGATACGTTTTGCAGCGAGATAAAAAATTCAAACTCACATCCATTTTTCTCAAAATATTGGAGTTTTTTTAAAGCCAACCGTAACCATGACGACGACGGATTCGGCTTGTCTTCGTTGTTCAGATCGTGTGATGGGGGAATAAATATAGTGGGCCGCGATTTAAAGAGTTAATTTAATATTAACGCGATAATCACCACGATGAAAGATAATTATATCCCTGCAAGAAGAAGATAGTTCCTAACGAGCTGCGTCGGGGAGTTAAAATTTACTTGTGCGAAACGAGTTTACCGCACGTGCGACCCGGTGCAATTAACAGCCTGGGGAAAGGATACGGCACACTGGCAATTAATTCAATGCTGGTGAGTTAAAGTCGTGACCGAATTTGATCGTCATAGGGGAATCGCGCTCTCATATGCGCTCTCATCGCGCTCGTCGTATCCGTTCGCTATCGTTATCATCACAGCGAGATGAAACGACGTGCATTCATAGTTTCCTTTTTGCCACCGCATAACCGTACGTATAACGGCTACCGATAATGCACAAACTATGCAGGAAAGCGGATGTGCGCATACAATGGCGTTGCATAATATCAACATCAATATTGTAGAGACAACTTGAATACAGAATAAATTGAAATTGCGCGATCCATTTTCAGGAATCACTGTACGATTTATGAAAAGATTGCACGGAAAATGTAAAATATTAGTAAGAAATGCGAAATGTAATTATTCTGCATCTTTGCATATAGATCGGGTCGCCCTTTCGCCAGTTTCGCGGGGGTATTGAATGCACTTGGCATTTCGAGAAATATCAAGTAACCTCGCGCGCGAATGATTCGTACGATGGGACTAGTAAAGAAAGGGCGGAAAATAAGATCGAGTTTTCAATCCAGCCAGAGGCGATATCGGGCGAAAAAGCGTACGGTTTTATTCGCAAACGGTTTGAGAATGTATAGTGCGGATAAGATGAGCAAGCAGAGAGAAGCGTGTGAGAGGCAACAATATTAGACGGTATTGTTCGAGATTCAATTATTCAGATACAAATATAATCGTATCATCTATTAATTAATTTATACTCTCTGAGATTAATCACACTCTGGTTAAGATATTATTTCTACTATTTACAAATAATTAATTAACGCGTTATTCTATTCAATTTGTGTACTTTACACAAATTGGACATTATAAAGTTAAAAGAAGAAATGTAAGATATAAAAATTTCAATTAAATGAAACAATAAAATTATAAAAGGATGAAGTTAGCGCATTGTATTCATACTAGCTGCATATTTGAGGTATTATATATACAAATATATATATATGTTTAAAAAATCTTTTTTGTGAGTAATATATTTTTTGAAGGTAAGATGAAGATGATTATCGTGAGAAATGTGTAAAAGCGCTGTGATCCGCTTTTTAACATCTGATCGCTTTTTAACGTCGGCATGATAGGAGAGCACTTGGCGGTTAAGCTTCGATCAATCGTTCTTTCATTATATGAGAGCTTCAAGGCTTGCCTAAGACGAGAGAAAGCGATCGTCAAGGGAAAAGCGACAAAAAGAAGCCTCGTGTCTGAGAAATGTACTAAAGTGGAATCCTTTAGCTGAGACCTACTTCCCCTCCCCCCCGAAAGGATGTTTTTCTCTCATCTGGAAGTAGACATGGCAAGGAGAAAAAAGGATCGGGTGCTAAGAGATATTCGCAGAATGCGAAAAGGATGAAGAAAAGGCGAACAGTGCATTCTCCGAAGTTTTTCTGGAACTTTGCAATTTTCTCGACAAACCTCGACACCCAATCAAATTTCCGACTGTAAAGGAGATCGCGCGACTCTCGCCATTTGATCATCCGTATTTTTCACAGAGCTGCGTATCGAGTATTAAAGTATCGCGAAATTACGAAAAAGCTCAAAAGGTCGGACCTTTCACGCTAACTTTCATGGTACGAAGGATGCTCGCAACGTTGAAAATTTGATCAACCGTTCGAAACCGTTGGGACGGAAGTTGCGCGCTTGAAATCACAAATCGGATGCGAAAAATGATATGCTGAAGTTGCATTTCCGTATTCACGCTAGCTCCAACATAAATCTCTCTTACTTATATAGCATAGAAACAATTTTCTTTCTTAAATAATGTAATTTTCATTACATTTATAATCTCCATCAAACATTGTAGATAGTAAATTGAAATAAAAAGAAATTAATTTTTCCCCTTCAATTATCGTTATTATCATATTTTAAAAAGATGAATGATATTATTGAAATATAGAGAGAAATATATAAAAATTGATTTTATAATGGAATTCTAGATACGCACGTTAAAAAAACGGAACATGACATCTTAAAAACGTATAAAAGATGTCGAAGACATTTTCGCAAAAAACATTTTTTATATCCCAATTTTAGACATTGTATTGAGATAGATACATTGAAAAAAATGATCTGGTTGGATTAAATAGTAATTCTGGTAGAAAATGAACGAATCAGAATTTTCTGATTAAATCTAAAATTCTAGTTGAGATAATTATTCTGATAAAAATAAGAATTCTAGTAGATTTTATCAGAAATATTGTCTTAACTAGAACTCGGATTATTTTAACTAGAATTCTAATAAATTTAAAGAGAAAATTCTGATTTGTCCATTTTTAATCAGAATTTTTTTTCAGTGTATAACAAAAATTTAATTGGTTGCATGATCAAATATTTGATCCGCAACGCTGTTAATGCAATCGTAGCGAATGAAGGTTAATGTAGAATTTTTTAAAAGAAATAATTGCTAATTGTTATTGGTTGTGTAAAATTTGGAGCAATGATTGCATTCAGCAGAAAAAGCAGCTTTGCAATTGTTGTAAGATTCTTTAATACGATTGGTTCTTACTCTTAGTTTTTTATTGAATCTAAATGTATAAGTAATTATATTAAAGAATCTTACAAAAGTTGCAAAATTTCTTTTTCTGCTGAATATAGCCATTGTTATTCTTCTGTAACGTCAATTACGTTCTAAATTATACAGCATATCCAGGAGTCAATTTCTTCTAATGCTGATAGACAATAGAAATCAAATTGCTCTTTTCTTTTTGTTTCTAAACTTAACTTTTCTTTTAGGCTCTTCAATGCTCTTATGAAATAAGTCAAACTTAGCCCCGAAATGCACGGTTTATAAATTCTAGTTCTATTAAAGTTAACTTCGCTAAAGGGATGATTTCCCATCTGTTTCTTTCCTTCTTATTTCCACTTATTTAATAAATTTCTGATGGCAGTGCAGAAATAAACGGTGACAAGTAACCAGTGAAGTCAGGAGGGGGATCCTGTCGAGAAGAGGAGGTCAACAGGAGATGGATCGATTTGGAGGAGGTAGTGAAGGAGGTAGTGGAGGAAGAGAGGCGGGATTCGAAGGAGGGTTGGTGAATTCGTTGAAGCGACACTTTTCCAAGTTTCGTTGTCGATCGATCAGCGAAATACACGGTCATACTTACTCTTGGGATTTCGTAAAAAGGCAGATGAAAGTTATTTCCTTCGAAGACAACGTGTTGTATTATCGCCTACATGAAAAGAAGTTATCGTTTTGATTGGCTACTTCACGTGCACTTCACGTTTCTTGCGCGTGATGTTATATCGTAATATTCATGTCCGAATGTTAAGAATGTCATTCATCATACTTGCCTCAAGATTATACAATAATAATACGAACACAGAAGGAAGTATATCAGTGTCACTCCATCTTCTGTCTTCATAGTCGACAGTAATATTTTCGAGCATCTCTCTGAAATGCGACTCGAATTATCATCCTTAGCTGTTGTTTCTACGATGATGAGATGAAGTTTTCATACTCGATTTTATTATACAATAATTAACTTGTTCTTATTTTTCTTAGTAATTCTAATTCCCTTCTGCGAAAGCTGTCGCCGTCGATCGTCGTAAAAGCAACGTCTCACTTCGCTGCTGTTGAAATGGCGAAAACAATTTCCGACATTGACACAAGCCATATTTCAGCGTCTGCTGTCGCACGAAAGAAAGTATACGTAGTACTTTTGCCGCGCATGTGGTAATTTATTCTCCTTGGTTCCCATGTTGGTGGCACATTTTCCCAGGCAAAACCGCCATCGTGGTTACTGAGCTTTTTTCAGTAAAAAAGCGAAACACATTCGAGGAAACTTCATGCGATACTATCCGGTTGAAATCTTGACATCTACAAGAGCGCATTTTTGGATTAATATATACTTCATATTTTAACAAAAAGTTGAATTCCAGAAGCTGTCATTTCTTTAAGAAGTCTTATTTCTTCACATATTATTTGAAAATTACAATTGTCTTCATAATTTCATCGATGTAATAGTTGATTATAATACTTGTTTGAAAAGAAAATGAAATTTTATTGATAACGAAATATCTAAAAATTTAGCTAGATAAGTCCGAAAATAATTTTGTTGGATCATCAAAATGATTAGGACTTCAAACTGATTGGTAGAATGTTAAGACTTTTTACATTGCTTGAACTTCCTACATAATTATTTTGATTTAATAAAATTATTTTCGGATCTAAATTTTTATTTACTTCAATAAAATCAATCTTTCCGCGCATACAAAGTTTTCATCATTCTGTCATTAGCGGTGAAATTTATTGATTACTTTGCTAAAGCAAAGACCTGAAAATGAAGCCTGAGACAACAAAGTGGAAATGCAAATTTAATTAAAACGCTTTTGGATTCGTTCGTCGTTACATCGCGCATATCATTAGCAACATGATCGGTACTTGCCTTAATCCGGATCTAGCATGCTCTGCTAGTCACACGTGTATTTGAGACGTGGAAAGGAGTTAACTACCATCACTGACTGTTTGCATAATTCGGTACGGTATCGGCGCAGGATTACGTTTCATATGCAACGAAAACGGAGAGTTTGAGTTGCAAATGGGTCAGCAACATGCATTTATACACGTACGTGTGTATTTTATTTTGCCGACCGTTGTCGATTGCATATTACAGGTCGATCGATATCCGTTTTCTCTCTCTCTCTCTCTCTCTCTCTCTCTCTCTCTCTTTCCTTCTAATGCGAAGAAAACGCGATGCATCATGTAGAAATGGCGGCGCGAGATTTGAAGACAAAGTGCCTGGCCTAAATCGACGCATCCCAGCGCTCTCGCGTGGATCGCTGTTATTACGCGCATCGTTTGGCGACGCGCCAGATTTTGAGACCTAAGTAGCCGCCTCGAATTATTTCACGAAATACTCGCGTGTCGAGAGAGATGGCACGAAAAATAGCACCCACGTTATTATTTGTGTAGATAGCATCTACCGCGCTCTCGATTACGTGAAAGGAAGCACGCTAATATCGTTTCTAGTGTATTACTCTGTGTTGTCTCGAGTGCGGAGCAAATAAAAGTAAGAAGCGGATACAAAGGATGCTCAGATATTATTTGAAGAGATTTTAATTTCCTAACTATGCGCAATAATCGCATTTATGTAACATTAAACGTTGCATAATCATTATGCAGTTATCATCGTTACCATCCCATTATTACCATTCTATTTAAACGATTCTTTCCCCAATAGTCTGAATGTTACAAATTAATCGATAAATTATAAATCGGCTGCTATGTGATATATACTGTACATATAATGCGATTGTGTTAGTCGATTGTACAAAAGTGTCATACTCATAACGAGAACATATTATTTATATATCATAGCAATTATGTATCCTCGAGATTCGAATTATTGTTATCAAAGTTAATTTGAAATTATGATCAAATTTCCAATTGTTCGTTAGTTTCGCATTAAAAAAAAAAATCTGAGCATGACTATGCGCTATATTTCCAAGCGAGTAGAAATAAATGTTGTTGCAATTGCACTTTTATGGCGTACATTATATTGAAAAGTTACATGCATTGTCGTTCTTTGTTGTCGGAATAGTGAAGCATGTTAACCGAATTCATTCGTGTCGAATACATTTGCGTAATCCGAGGTGCTCGTACTCGCGAATTACCGTTCTCCAACGTTCTTTAACGCAATCTCGAAACTTACTCATTCCCATCTGTCGCGCTTTAGTTTAACAATAAATTTAATCGCGTCATCGAATGCGTTC
>Ga0157364_1001359_pt1 | contig 20585 bp, 5 predicted proteins | sample AttsexASBM2_FD_111476 | JGI IMG/M metagenome (GOLD analysis project Ga0157364, IMG submission 111476) | Fungus gardens microbial communities from leaf cutter ant in Ribeirão Preto, State of São Paulo, Brazil - Atta sexdens ASBM2 | ecosystem: Host-associated > Fungi > Mycelium > Unclassified ...
TGATTCTCACTGAATCACTGCACTAAGGAAGCACCAAATTCATATCAAGCTAGCAAGAATGAGCATTTACAATAAACATGGATAAACTTAACGAACTCTTTCTTTTAATATGCTGATAAGAAACGAAACATATTCATCGATGCAAGTTTGAGCGTTTGTGTTTGCAGCGCCATCCGCACTTATTGAAGCAAGTCCGTTCATTCGCGCTGGTTCACGTTGTTTGCTTGTCCGGATCCGACTTTAAACTAGCGATGACGAATGGAATTTCGTGGAATGCCATTCATGTTCAGATCGAGCATAAGGACTGATAACGATCGAGTTTTATCGTTAACGGTTTCAGAAACTTGTTCGCCGTTGCATTTCTATATTTGATTTTCGCACGCATAAATGCGTTATACAAGAATTTCGATGCAAAAGCTACATTCTCTTCTTTTATCCTCTCTCCTTGATATTAGATATAATAAATGCGTGTCACTTCTTATTCCACATTTAAATAAAATATCTAAATGTGGAATAAGAAGTGACACGCATTTATTATATCTAATATCCAGATAATTTATAATATAATAATATTTCAAATTTCAAAAAGCTAAGACTGAATGTTTTTTTATACAATATTTCTTATAAAGGTCCATTTTAATCACAATCTTATATTTCAAAATTCTTAAGTTTAAGACAACAATATTTCAGACAAAAGTTGCTCATTTTTTTCATTACGTATTTTACAAGTTATGGAACTTAATAGATCAACGCTTAGTTAATCCGCTATCTTAAAGCAATTAAGCTTGAAATGAAAAGAAGATGAGAAAAGAGATTGAGGATAATGTGTCAATCAAAATTATCGTCTTCTCTTCATCTGAACATCTAGACATCCTTGAGCGCGTAAAATTCTGGTCCCGTAATTTTTATTAAACTCTTCCCATTCAAAAACTATTATATAGTCTCGATATATATAGTTTCGATATTTTTGTATTAGACTATTTGTTTTAAAATGTTACAAAAAATATGGCTTTAAAATATTTATTATCAGAGATGGTATAATATGTATCTTGTATAATATTTATTTTTAACTGTGTATCAACAATATTATGATATCTAATGAAATTAATATTCTTTGTAATGAATATATTTGATAAGATGAAAGAATACGATCCATCGAAAGAATGGTGGTACGTCGCGTTATAATAACCGATTTATAAATTAATATGTTAGTTTGTATCGAAAATTAGTTTCTTTTCTTTATTTATCATTCTCTACTATGTAATATCTTTAAATATTATAAAAATTATGTGAAGTAATTTTTGTGTAATAACTACTTTTATCAATAGACGTGATAACAGTTTCACTTTGTAAAGTTCGATAAAATTACAACGCCATCAGCGACTCGCTGAAGCGTTATCTTTGTGAAATGCAGATTGCCTTGTGTTCGATTCGCAGAATTTCAAGGCTATATCGGCCAACACCGATGTTTGCGCGATAATCAGAATTGTATATGCGCGCAAGGTTGTCAATAATGTTCGAGGAAGCGCTTCCAGAAGACACAAATTATAATCAGACACAAACGCACACATGCACACAAACACAAAAGTTCACTTTGGCGAAGTGGTTGAGTAACATGCGAATTACCGCATATCGACAGATAAAACTACGCTAAAGCAATATTTTGTAGCATTATCAGTGTTATTATCAGTATCGATACGCCATCGAAAATATCTAATATAGAATGTATGTGTCCACAATGATAAAATCTCACAAACGTCTTAGTTGAAGTATAATTATTCTTAAACTGTAATTTGTCGATAATGGCCACTTTAAGTGCTATAATAATGCTGCTATTACTGTCTTTAAACGTCACCTATTGCCAAGGAGAAATATCAATCCATATTTCAAATATTACAACACCGTAGATTGAAATATAATGCGCGTCGAATTCGTGATGGTTTGCTCATTGTTGCGCTTGGGCGAAAGATAACGTTATCACGATAATTAATATAAGATATTGATGCAATTATTTTTTATTACTATATATATATATATATTTAATATATATATATATATATATATATATATATATATATTAAATCCATATATTCTGATAATATAGTGCCTTTCAACAAGAGACACACATGACACGTGACACAGTGCATCATTTACACCCTTGTTGATCGCTAATATTAAATAGGGATGAAATGATCATTGTGTTGTACTGAGTCGTTTGTTGGAAGGCACTCTGTTATATGTATAGACAAACAGTGTACATGAACCCATAGGATATTACAATCGACGCAGTACTGGTAAACTATTGACCGAGTACTAGCTAAGTACTGAATGATGACTTGGACCTACTACTGAGAGATGATACTGGCCCAGTTATTTTAGCCAGTCATTTGCCAGTGATGGCCCAGTACTGTCTAACAGAACCTTTGCTATCAGTCATAGCGTTGATTAAGCGTTGATTTCGTTGTAACTGCTGGCGATCTGCTAGTGAATTCCCTATATGGGAAATTAGAGATTTAAATATTAACAAGAATAACACAAATGATTGCCATCTTTGATTTAATCTAGGAGGAGCCTAGGACTTAATCAATATTAAAAAATCGCTGAGCGCTCATTGGATGGCCCAATTAGATCTCAAATAAAATTAGATATAAATGAATTAAAGTGCGAAATAGCGAGATTACATGTCACGAAAGACATTTTCGCGATTTTTTTTATTTGTTCTCTGTTTAATAAGTGCAAGCGTGTTCCTCTGACGCGCATCCTGCGGGATCCGGGATATGCCGATACGACGTTACGCGACGAGATATGTAATGAACCTTCTTGGAACGTCGGGGACTGGAATTCGTGGTTGTGTTTCGACCACCCAAGCAGTTCCGCCGGACATGCCGAGCGCGCCTCTCGAACGAGTCGAAGTGCGGTTTCGCTTCGGCTTGATTAAGTTTATGAGTGAATCGCGAGCGCGATCATAATCACGTATGCTGTACAGTCGGTCCTGTGTACCCCCCATCTTTCGAAACGCACACCTTGGCTATCTGCGTGCAGCTTTCTCGCCAGGGAGGAAATACGATAGTTGCTCTCTCTTCATTGCGAATAAACTGTAGATTTATTTAAAGATGCATTATATAGGAGTGAATTATTTCACCAACTGCTGTATAAAATCTACATTACTCGAGAGTTTTTTTTTTTTTTTAATGTAATTATTCGCGTGAGATGTTCCTGACATTTCAACATTATATCTGATATTAGAATTTTCATTGTCCTCTTTTATGATTTACATGTTCTTTCTACTTTGCAATCGATTTTGCCCTGCCAAAAATATAGGAGATTGTTTATAATGTCGCGTATCCTATACAGAAACTTGGAATATTTAAGATAAATATAAAATAAAGTCATATATTTATCCTCTGTTTACCTTTATCGACGATCCAACGAATACCAACGAATTGAAAATCGATAAAGAATTATGATTTTTAAAAAATGAATGGGACCATCTTCGAGACCTTTCACCGGTGTTTCTCAACCGTGACCAAGACGCAATGCAACACAAAAGCCTCGAAATGCATCCGCTGTTCCGAGAAACGTTCGTCTCGCGGACATTCGTAGGTCATTGGCGAGATCTCGAAAACGAGCACACACTCGTATAATGCGTGCGTAGGTGGGTTCGGGCTTCTCTTCGCTTGTACACATGCGACCGTTTGATCGTCGCGTGCGAGGGACGAATCTTTCTCTTTCTCTCTGTCTTTCGGCTAGGTGATCTCTCTGGCACGTAATAAACACGAGAGCAAACCTCCGGCAACGATGCGAAGACCAGGGACTGTCGGAGCCCCTTAAGGGTCCTCTACATAAAAGTCGTAAGATGATCGTGGAGTCTTAAATCGTAAGAAACTGATCAATTCTAATCGAGTATTCTCCTTATATTTGATTGTGATTGGTTGATTTCCTACGATTTAAGACTCCACGATCATCTACGACTTCTATATAGAGGACCCTTAAAATGTGCTTACGTCTCTCTACAGAGAGCAACGCGCTAAACACGGCCAGACACGCGTCGACTTGCTCGATCTCTGGGCGGCACGTTCGTGCGTCGCGTCGGCCGTTCGAACCATAATGCCCACCAAGACGTTTGCCCCTTTACGGCTGCACTCGGACAAGATGGAGGGTGTTACATTCCGGACGTATGACGCATACCACCGAACGTGCTTCGGGCGATCCCTTTCCTTGCGGCCTTGAGACTTTTCAGATCTCACGATGCTGTCCGCTCGGACATCGCTCGATTTTTGCTGTTCGGCATTTAACGGTTCGTTTACGATGCGCGCCTTTCTTATAGCGTCGTTGTAGTATTGGGATAAAAGAGATCGGTTCCTATATCGTCTGCCACGAGGTTCCTTGTATTTTACATAATGCGCTGTATGATATGACAAGTATGCATATATAATGTAATGAGATTTTTATACGGACCGAGCCTATGCGAGAACTTGTATGGACGTGAATTTTACAGTGTCTTTCGGATTCTGTATTCTACTGATATCTCTTCTCGGCTGCTCACATAGCTCTCGAGAGCGCCCGTAATGAGCGACAAGCTTAATCTGGCCGGTCACGTACACGTTGGATGATCCGCACGACTATATGAATACGGTATCTCTCGGCAAAGAGTTGAGGCTCGTCTCCTTTATAAAATCGTTTTATCATTACTCTATCATTGAATCCTAATCGTTTCCGAGATGCTCCTAGAGAGAGGTGGGGATTCGTTTGTACAAGGATCTCTCTCGCACGCGAGACAAATAATAATTATGGTCATTGTAGATGGGAGAGCGCGAGTCCACTAACCGTGATCATACATGAAGAAAATAAATGTTCCGCAATAAAGGATCTCGCTGTGCGCGCTACTGCCGACATGTAACGATTTACCGCGCCAGGTGCGGCGCGTTCTATCTCGCGACTTTCATTACTCGTGCCTGGCGACGTGCGTTTTAACGGCAAAAGAAAAAATACGGAATTCATCACGCGACGAGAGATGATGAAACGCGTTATGCGTCTAGATGAAGTTACGGATACCGGAGGTAATGCAGTGGCGTTGATGACCGTGTCGGCGTACACATCGCGCGAACATTTAACTCTAATTGGAAACCATTATTTCCCCGACAATCGTGAAACTGGATTCGGGCAAAAATACACGAGACGTGAGCTATCTACTGTGAATCTTTCCCCTCGGTGAAAATCTGTGTGCATGTAGGTTTGAAATACTCGATGATTTGAATGTCTAGATAATCGAGACTTTGATTAAAATTCCATTAGCTAAATTCGAAATACAATAACTGATTTACGGTTTGACATATGTATATCAGAGAAAGCTTGGTTTGAAAAAGATATTAAATGTGAAATGACGGAATGTATATAGGACATTCTATACATGTTTAATGAAATCTAGTTTGAAAAAAGAATCGTGATTGTTTACATAATGATTCATCCGACAGTTTAGAAGCTAGTTTAGAAGTTTAGGATTTCTCGACAATGTCTATTCTACGTTGGAAAAAATTGAGCACACCGGTGTAGACAATGCAGCCTCAAATTCAGGTTGCCCAGCATGAGTTCTTTGTTATATATCTGTGCAGGGTTCTCTTGACAAAATCAAAGAGAGGAAGCAAAAGTATCGCCATTATAGGGGATACCATCGGAATAGTAATGTAATTGTCGTCCTGAATATATTCCTCAGCCTTTTATCATATATAGTCGCGGACCTTACATATGTAACATCTATAAAAATAGGCACAACGAACTATTTCTGTATGTAACAGTTCTTTGACATCTAACTTGTGGGTACTCTTACTTAATGTGGAAGAAATTAATTGCGTATTAATTATTATCTCGAGAGATATTTGGAAATAAGCAATTTTTTTTCAGGACTTATTGTCAGTTGATAATTAAAGGCTTTCTTTTCTCAAGATAGTTCAAAGTGTAATTTTCACAAATTGCTTTTTCAAATTATTACAAATAATAGAATCATTGGATATTCACATAATAATAAAACATAAATAATCTAGGAAAACCTAGAAAACATGGAATTTCTTTTTTATCCTTGAAAAAAAAAGCAGGGATTTTCATGAAATAAATTTATTAAATAAATTTTTTAATTTTAAATACTTTTAAATTTAAGTGATGTCTATCTCTCTGAAAACATTGTTTCTTTGATTACTTTTTTGATAATACAAAGAAATGTTGACAGTCGCAAGTATATACATTCGCCTATATATATTTACATACATTTTTGTGTGTCTCGCATATTTTTATAAAAAAAAATCGGAGTGAAAATAGAAGACAATACTTCATAAATTAGCTCACCGTTACTATGTATATTTTAGTGAAATTTCCTTTTATTGTTAAATATAGGCTTGAACTGTAGAAAATAATAGATATTCGTGGAAACTTTTTCTTTTACTAATTTGTAATATACATTTTGTTTATTTCACTTATTGCACTTCAATGCATTTTAAAATTGTATTAAAAATGTTAATGGAATTTTAAATAAGAATATCTGGAAAAGCCAGGAATTTTCAGGAAATTTTTTGTAGATTATATCAATCAAAATTTAATTTGAGCTAGATACTAGTGCGAAGTGCAGGTTATTGTTAATTGTTATCTGTACACAGCTTGATTCATGTTTACTCGCGAACATTCGGCAGACATTAATAATTTCGCACGCAAATCGAGAAACAACACGAATTACAAAGCTAACATTAGAATATGATATAAATGAGATTCATTATTTTGCGCGTAGCTATATGAATAATACATTTGAAGAAATAATTTAGATGTTATATCGATTCGCGACATATCACTCTTCCACTTCTCAGAACGATCGATTCGCACATATCAATTTTGTCTAACAAATGATATAGATAATAAATAATATTTTTCCGTCTTTATTCATTTATCTAACATTCTACATCTAATTTTCGACATGAAAAACTCTTTAGCTAATGATACATATACATATAACGTTCAATATTTTGTTGAACGTTACTATAGAAGTGTATGGTATTTAGACTCTTATTGCAAGTTTCTATTTTCTGAGAAATTAGAGTCCACCGGTAAAAGATCGCCATCACTTTTTAGAAGAAAAAGAATCGGGGTCGCGTGTGCGAACACAATAGAAATGCACATGTCGGATAATTCGTTACGATCCTCGCATGCAAACGTTTTTCGCTCGTGTACACACCCCCTATTGTCGTACAGAATCGAAACCAGGCTACTTGGTATGAAATTGTTACGCTTATTACTACTGGCATGAAAATCGCCGGTTTAATGAGTAATCCCCTTATTTCGGCGCGCAACGGCAACATAATCACAGTCCCCGCGGTTTCCTTTCTTTTTACAATCGAGGACTTTAGTAAAACGGATATTGCATAACATTCATGCGTTGCACATCCGTCGTCTTCGGCGATTCCCCCGTGCTTTTGCGTGACTCGCACGGGAAACTTTCTCCTCTCTCTGCGGACGAGCAGCGTAATAAGAATTCGTACGCAAGAGATGTATCGATATATAAGCTTTATGTTTCAATTTGTTATTAAAATATTAATGTTTAATTTAATGGTGTCTGTGAAGTTGGCACGGCATTTTATTCTTAATCTTCAAAAAATAATGATTGTTCCGGTAACACTTTTTATTGTTCTTTCAAAAATAACAAAAATGTTCTGCATTTTTAATACCAAACAATCAAACATAAAGAAACGCTTTTTACTAACTTCACGTTTGCAGCACGACATAACAGCCTCTAGAGTACCAGATGCCATCGAATATTACAAGTGTTTTTTTTTTAAGCTAGATAATTATTATATGACATTTCAGGACTAAATTTCAACAATTAATAATTTTTTACACAGGTTAAAATATTCGAACTCCACAGAAACGTGTCGACCCGATAATTTTGGGCATTTTTGACAATAGGTTTGACATGTTCCGTTCGAGTTCTATACAAATAAGTTATTATCAAAGTATTGTTCCGTGTTATAAACATTTTTGAACAATTTTAACTATTTTGATTTGTATATAACCGATGTAAATAATAATTAAAAACAAAAATTGCTAGGGCTTTCACATTCAAAAAAATAATAAATTGAAAAAAAATGATTGATTAGGTGCTAGGGTTAGTATTATTTTGCCAACTCTCCAAAAAACCCAGGGAATTTTTTGGAATTTTATCCGTTTAAAAAAAACCCAAAATGTGAGTTTTTTGGGATTTTATTGGAGTTTTTTTATGAGAAAAATAAATTTTTTAATCAGAATCATATAAATGGAACATATTAATATTAAATGAATATATGTATAAAATAACTGAGCTAATATAATTTTAATATATCACATCGATTTTAATAATATATATATATATATAAAATTATGTTTTGTATATATAATATTTTGTAATATTTAAAACTGTAATATAATTTTATTTGAAAGTATATTTTATTTTAATTTTAGTTTTATAAATCCTCTTTATATGATTAAAAAAATTAAAATAAAATCAAGTGATTACTAAAATATTGTACGAGTTTTAAAAATCTGAAGAAATCTTTTTTTTCTTTTCACAAATATATCGACATGAATTTACAGTTTAATAGATGGAGAATATTCTAAAAATTATGTGTCACACGATGATCCTCAGAACAATGTGTCGATAAAAAAAAATTAACAAACGAATCGACGTCAATAAATTATAAAAAATATCCGCTCCTTTCGGCATCAAATTTTTTGCCGCGTGTTGCAAACGAGAGCCGCGCGATCGAGTTCTCAAACGCAACTTGTACGTGTCGTCGAAGATAGTTTACCAATTGCTACGGAATCGCGCGTAGAGATATGGAACGCGCGGAGAAGGGATACTCGATTTACAACAGTGAGATATTCTCGTGCGTGTGCGTGCCGTGAGATGCATTTCACGCGATGCTGATTCCCTCTCCCTCCCCTCCTCTCTGTCTCTCTCTCTCTCTCTCTCTCTCACGCGCGCGTACACACACGTATTCATTTCTTTATCGTTTCTCTCCCTTTCTGTTTCCTTCCCATTCTTACAGGCAGTTTGGGTATCTTCTCTTTCTTTCTCCCTTTCTTGCATCCCTTCTTGCCCCGCCTAGAATACGAATGTACGAATGCACGCTTGCGCGCGTGTTCTTCTGTCTCTTTCTCTCAACGTTCGTTTCTCTCGTACTCTCTTTCTTTCTTTGTCCTTGCTCTTCTCTCCGTTCGCTAGCTCGCTCGCTCACTCGCTCGTTCGTTCGCGTGCGCATGGAAGCGATGCCACCCGTCCGTCGAGCGCTGTTGCCATCGCTTCGTCCCTCTTCTCCTCGGTGAGTACCTCCAGAGCTCCAGCTGAGTGTTCCACAGCGGTTTTCAACTGCGTCTTACGCGACGAACGGAACGAAGACTGAATTAGGTACCATTTCCAATTTCAAGCGCAAACGCGTAAATGCGAAAGGACATAGAGATAGAAATCTATTTATTTTAAGGGAAATCCTAAATTGAAAACAATGTACGAATCTATTTGTTTCTACCTAGTAACGGAAAGAATTAGTAGTGAGAATAAAATAAATCTTATCGTGTACATTAATAATAAAAATGACGTAAATGTACATTAATATTTAAGAGGATATTTTAGTCTATAAAGTACGAAAACGTCAGCCTTTTTTTTTTTGAGAATTTTTTTAAAGAAAACTGCTGCACATATAATTCTTCTATATTTTTATACATTTATTTGTACGTCTAGTAACATGTATAAATTTTAGTATTATGTTAAGTGTTTGTTTATTATGTTACGTAAATTTAAAAATAAGATTTTAAAAACGTTGATGATTGACATGATGATTGCAGCCTTCCAATTTAATTGAAACAAACAATTCAAAAAGGTTTTATGTTATTATGAGTGTGGCTACAATCTGAATTAGAATGAAAAATAATGTAAATTGTTAAAGCACGGTTTTTAAAGACAAATCTGTTTTTTAACAAAATTTTTTTAATTTAACATTTATGAAAACAGTTAATTTATAGATATCGCAGTAATTCTAGTTTATACGAGAAATAGACATATATACACGCAAAAGTTAAAATCGATAGATTCAGTTAGTTTCTGAGAAGTTGTGTCAACCTACTTTAAAAATATGTTTTCAAGAAAAATAATCTTTAAAAGATTTTAAGAATATTTCAGCTACAATATAAAAAATTAATTTTCTGATCGATAATACTGGGGCTCTTCGACATTTTTCCTCTAACTCGAAATGATAAAATTTTTTACTTTTCTCCGGGCTACGCTCCAGTCTACAGCTTTGAACGTGTGTCGATAATTTAAAAATTTATCTTCATTATTTTTACAAATATCGATAAAAAAATTTTTTTTAGAAATTTATTTTTAAGATTCTAAATATTAAAAGAAGTAAAGAAAAAGTCGATTTCTTTTGAAGCTCTAAAATATTTCCTTAAGTAAAAAATATAATCTTTAGTTCGATTCCAGCATTATCTAATATATGAAAAATTCTCATCAAATGCATGGCTCGAAACACCTGTCTAATTGCATATACAATTTCTTGATACTATAAGGCAGTAATATATTTCTTTTTAAGTCAATGTCCATTTCTGCCACGGTAGGTAGATATTATTATTATATAGTAAGCGAATGTGCGAGATTTGCTCATTTCGTGTTATATTAAATAATGAAGTTGTCAAAATTTTCATATGATTTCTTTCTAAGCTGAGCTTATCTCGAAAGCACTGATTATCCATCCTTCTCCCCCTATCTAATTTTCTCTCTGATTACGACAAAGTCGATTATCTACTTTCTGGATTTTATTTAGACTCAGAATTAGGTGACTTTTCCTACATCGCTACTCTTGCGTTACGAATCGTTTCGTCAACTCTACTTTGTTACTTGGTATCTTGCGCGATCCACTCACGATTGCATAAATCTGTTCAATTATCTTATGAGAGCAGTGTGAAAAAAATACAAAATAAATAATATAGGTCATTAAACAGAAATTAAAATGTGTACGTAAAAACTATTCGTTACATACGCCACTTGAAACGTCGCAATGATATCTTTATCTACAAAAAGTACTATTCTTGTTTGTTTTGAATCCAATTTTTTATTATGCGACTAGTATATTCTGAGTGTATCTTCAGATGGAATATTTGTTGCGTTATGTAAAAATATGATTATGCAACGTCGATAATATCCGAGTTGCGATACATGCGGATACTATCCGAGTTTGTTACTAGGTAGATCCATATATCACAGCTTGAAAATTGTCGTTGACCCAATTCTTGGTTTTTTACGTCCCTGCTTGCGACGTCTCCCCGTGATAGGCGGTCTTAAAGTTGGTGAAATGAGGTTAAACCACCATACGAAAGCCGCGCTCATAACCATATGGTGTCTGCGGCAGTGTTTTACGCTCAGGTAAAGTCGGACGCGTAGTATATAGTTCATATGGTAGCGAATACCGCATCAATTCCATGGCATCCTGCCGGTGGATAAGGAAGCGAACAAGGGGATGATAGAAGAAAGGGAACGAGGCTTCGCAGTATCAAGGGGGGTGCCAGTTTGACAGTGATCCTCAAATCACGTTACTCTTTACGACTATCAGAAGACAGTTACACAGACATTTTTTGTTTCTAGAAAGTATTATGCACATAATTCGCAAATAATTCATTCAATTAGCAAATAATTATAACATTATCATGATTATCTTACAAAATTTAACGCATGATTGCAAAGAGACAGAAAAGAAGAGTAATTTGTATAAACATACACTGAGAAACCTATTAAGTTGAATTAATTAATTTCTTGTTTGAATATGGACAAACAAATCCTTGGTTGATGCAATAAAATAATTTAGTTGAAGCAAAGCATTTGGTTATTGTAACATTTTACTTGTTTCTGATAAACATTGACATCTGATAAAGTCGTTTACAATAATCAAATGTTTGGCTTCAACTAAATTATTTTATTGCATCAACCAAGGATTTGTTTGCCCGTATCCATAAACAAGAAATTAATTGATTCAACTAAATGGATTTCTCAGTGTGTGTGTGTGTGTGTGTGTGTGTGTGTGTGTGTGTGTGTGTGTGTGTGTGAGTGAGTGAAACTTTTTATAATACGATAAAAATCGGATCCATTATGTAAAACGGTCTTTGCGTAATTATGCAACTCATCTATCGATTACGCGAATGCATCTAGCAGGCATCGTTAGGTCATACAAAAACTTGGCAGTTTTAATTTATATGTGATTACTCGATGTCACATCACGATACTAATGCATTACGATTGCTTAAGGTAATTTGTCTACAATTTTAACATATTGCGTGCATAACGGAGCACACTTTGAGAATGTAACAATCGTTTTACCTCTTACGTACTGGTACGTTTTTAAAATTCGATAACTACATATTGTATGAGTTTTGTAGTTTGTCAAGCGATATCGCTTTGCGAATATTATTTATTCAACAATATGTAAGAGCGCATATATCAATAGACACTTTTCCAATGCGCCGGCGGTTAAAGGGTTAAGCGGTTACTGTATTGTTACTCTCGAGAACTCGATAGCCGCCAAGTATCCCTAACATGACCAGGCAGGTATTTATTGATTCGATGATGGTGGTCTATAGCTAGGTCTGATGTAACTCTAGAACAGAGTAGAAAACTCAGGGGTTGTTGGCACCGTGTTGGGTACAAGAGACAAAGGTAGTAGAGACGTAAGCATTACATCTTAATTATTCCAAAGAAAAAATATCAACGATTTATTTAGATCAAACGTTCGCATATCTTTTTATTGGTCCGGAAAGTTCGTGCCGATTTTGAAGGAAAATTGAAACGCAGAAGATTTAAATTTTAGTATACATTTATTAAATTATATAGGTTAGTCGGCACGAACTTTCCGAACAACCTAATACTATGACAATTGAGTGAAATCATTGAGTGAAATCGGCAATTTATCTCTCCGTCGTCTAAGTTGAACTCTCGCAGTCGATATTTTGAATATTTTGATTATAAATTCTGGTATATAATTTTGATGAAAAATTAATAAAATACAGTCCATTTTCGATAGTAAAAATTCGTTGTTAAAACTTTTACAAATATATAAGTTTTTTTCAGATTTTCATGCAATCTCATGCAAAAATAAAAATCTGCACTGAAGCTCAAAGACCCAGATTGAAGGTACAAAATTCTAAATGATCAAAAAAACAATTTCAACATTTTTCTTGTTTTATTTTGCAACAGAATATTTTCTGTGTTTCTAACAATAAAATATGAAAATAAATTTTCCGTTTTCTATTTTCAATCTTAAAATGTCCAATATTTTATTTTACATTATAGATGGAATATACTTAGTTTATGTAATTAACTTACTTTGATATGAAAACGTGTTAAACCATACAAATGATACATCTTATTTCGAGCTTTTATTAAACGCGGAAAATTGGAGCGATAAACTTGCACTTTGTGTATTTTTGTGATTCGATCATATTACATAAAATTCACACAATATCACAGTATAATAAATTATTAAACAAACCATTCAGACATTTTAACGGCCGCTTATGCGCGCGCTAAATCGTACTCATCGCACGTTCATTCGTGCATATTGAGACGGAAGCGGCATGAACGAAATAATCTTAGCCATTAGAAACGTTTGACAGGCACGGAGTGACACATATTTTTCATACCGTATATCATAGGCGCGTATTTATAAGCGTGCTCTTCCGTCCAATATATTGAAAACAGTAGATTTATTAATAAAAAGCATTTAAGTCTTTTTTTTTCTATAACACACTTTTCAATTTTTTTTTTTTTTTTTTAATAAAAATTGATTACATGTATAACGTATTCCGTCATATATTGTTCTATACATAGTATTAACATGCAATGACTATAGCAGCAGATTGTTCATTGGTTAAACCATCACCGAATAAAGTCTACTTTTAATTACAAGGTTTATATAATAACTTGGACATTGAACATTGTCAGAAAACAAGCTTTGTAACTGATATTAAATTCAACTACATATTACAATAAAATAATAGGACATAGATTAATGGTTGAATCGTTGATAACGAATATAGTATATAATAGTAGTTATCGTTGCTTGTGCTAAAACATATGTTATGACGCTCCATTGCGTAATTCGTGGCGCGCCGTATTGAGATGAAATAATGGGTGAAAATCTGGATGAAAATGGGACTATTTCGTATTTAATTATATTGGATAATCGAAATTATTTCGGGAAGCTAGCATAATTGTGTAGATGTTAATTTTTCTCCTTTTTACAACCATTTCTTACTTTTGCTTTTTCTGACGTTTTCGATTGCGGAGAGAGACGAGAGCTGCTCGCGAAACAGGGAGAGTTTGTGGTGCTGCGACGCGCCCATGTCGCCGAGGGGAAATTAGATTTGCCTGTTTAATTTCGTTCTCTAAGCGTGCGTAACTCCAAATTGACTACAGTTTATTTATCGGGACAAGCTTCCGAATTCACGATTTCTACGGATAGCACCGACTAGATCGATGCGAACGTCTTTTCTCGGTGTCGTGATACATCGATGTCGAGCAGCGATTTGGACTGGCGTGATTTAGGGGCAGTTAGTTTAGACTACAAGTCTGAGTCTTTTCTCCATACATAGACAATCGAAATTGTTAAAATGGATTTTAATTCTCGATTAAATCTTTATAATTTGACATACTTACTCGTAAATCGCGAATAATAACATTAAAATGACAAATCGCACGGATTTGCTGTATTCATTAGGTATTCGACCAAAAGCGATTAAAAGGCGAAAATATCAGAGATGGAGCGCCATGGTACTTTTTGTGCTCTTTTATTCTCTTTAATATTTCCATTCTTCCAGTTTAAATCAATGTATATAGTGATGGAGAGTAATATTCAGGCGAAATCGTGCTTAATCAACCAGTCTATGTGGCTGTGATTATAGTTCTATATGGAAATAGAGTTCCAAATTGCAAATATCTATTGCTTACAGAAACATATATAATATATATAAATACATTATGATAATGCATTTTATTTAAATGGATCTAGCATATTATATGAAAATAGAGAAAGCTATATAAATTACTGCTGAATTATTATCTTATAATGAATTGTTGAATAATTACCATCACAGTCCTATCGTGCGAAATGACACGCGTAACAGCCTACTATCAAAACAGATTCACGCTACTTAGTCATCTAAGTGGTAGATCGTGATAAAGGATATTGGCGATCGTGGGTTGTCGCGAGGTGGCAAGAGGACGAAGAGAGAGAGAGAGAGAGAGAGTGAGGGGGGGGGGAGAAAACGAGGAGAAGAAGAAAGAAAGGGAGTCAAGAGAAGACCCATAAAGCGAAGAGTATGAAGGGATGCTTTATCGGGATAGGTCGTTCAATACTGACCATTTCATACGCCTACATGTTTTTCTCGATCACTCTTTTTTATCTTTTATAGTTTTTATGATTCATTTTTTACTTTCTGAATATTATAGCATCTATCAATCAATTCCAAAACCTTTTCGTCCGATCTATTGTACTTTTATAAAATCGTAAAAGCTCGATAACATAAATGTCTAACATTCAATAATTATAATAACACTTTAATTATAAAAAAGGCTGTAATATTATGTGCCCGTTATATTTTGCTGTTTCAGGTGAGTATTCGCAGTGAAATCTTGATGTACTTTTGGATCATGACATAAGTGAGTTAATGATGAATTTCTTATGATTTACGTCCTGCTATCTATATATATATATATATATATATATATATATATATATATATCATTTCGTAACAGTTCTCGCGTCTGATCACGAAATATTAATATTTTATAAATTTTCTCTTTAATTTAATTTATGCAAAAATATATATGTATATAAGATAATCGATATGTATACATTGAGAGAAAAATGTTTTTTATTTGTAACTATAATTACATATTACTATTGTATAATTATGATTATTACTGTTATAATAATAACAGTAACTATGTAGTTGGCAACCTAAAATGACTATAATTATAAAGTAAAAAATATGGTTGTCTCAAAATATAACTATAAAATTATAGTCACTTGAATCATTTTTATAGTAATTTCACTATTTTATGATTTATAATAATTATAATTATAATCATTTTAGATTGCCAATTATATACATAGTTGCTATTATTATTATTATAATAATAATCATAATTATAGTAATACGTAATTATAGTTACAAATTTTTCTCTTAGTACAATGAAATATGAAAAATCAAACGATAACAATTAAAAATTGGTTTCGAGAAAGATATTTTATAAATGTATATCTTTGTGTAGATACAGTCATTGAAATTTTACAGTGATTCCATTTGTTCAAAATAGAACTCAAAAATTTTTTTTTTACTGAAACCAATTCTCTTCATTTTGTATGTATTCTGATATTGAAGTGAAATCAATGAAAAATGAATAATTTATAAATACATTGTATTTTATGCTAATGAATTTTTATGTGAAAAATAAAGATATCTTAATTCTAAGATATGATTTTACTTCAATACTTCTACAGAAAAAGATAAAGATTAGTTTATATAAGATAGAGGCATATGGTTTTATTTAAAAGAAATAGGAATGACCTCACGGAAACTCTATTCAGAACAAGGATATATTTGTTCTATCTTTAAAAGTAAACAATCCCTGTCTGAAACATTTTTATTGACATCGTGATCTCTGAGACGTTCTGTTATGTCGTTTAACATTCAATACACAACGATGATGCAGAAAATCACATTGTCCGATTATCGATTTATGTTTCATAAACAAATTTCCAAATTCAGCAATGATGCAATTATATGAATAAATGAGATATAAAAGAACAATTATAAAATGCGCGATTAAATTATTATAGTATATAAACTTATTTACAAAAAATCAATTAGTTGCAGATAGATTGCATTTATGTTAAGCCCGTTTACAATTGCATAACCGTAGTTGTAGTAAGAATTTACTAATCACAGTTAAATATTCTCCTTATATTCGACTGTGATTGGTCAATTCTTACAATTACAATCACTTAAACTATGCTTACGCAATTATGGAATAGGCTTTAAATAAATATCCAATCTTCTTTATATAAGTAACTGTATATAATTGTATATAATTGTTACAGTCTGTTCAATAAGAGTGCAACCAATTTTTAACTATTTTTTGTAAAAAATGAAAAAAATTACATATACGCTGTACAATCATTACAACGCGTATTAATAAGTCGTCCAATTACCGCTCTTGTCAATTATTGTCAACATCTAATAAAAACGGATAAACTTTTATTTGGGAATCGTTACATCAAAAACTTTTGAACGAACAAGAAGGGTTCATCCTCTCTGACACATTATACAGAAAGTTTTAGTTGTCTAAGTTTTGCTAGAGAAAAATATATTTCACGCATATATTAAAGATTTGAAGCTGCTTTCTTCTGTGCGTATCTAAAAGGATCGAAAATATCGTAAAAATGTCTGTAAAAGGTCTGTAAAAGGTCTGTAAATAAATATAAAAAACGGCATGAAACATTAAATACCATCGATTTGTTGGATAATAATAAATAATAAAACATGAAAGATGTGTTTGAAAGTTATGTCAGTCATGCTTATATTGAATAGACTGTATACGGCAGAGAACACAATTCAATTAACAAAAATAATCAACCGGTCAACTGTAGCTCTTTACGTTTTGTTTAATTATTAAACACTTGATTTAATTAGTTTGATATCATAAGGTGCATTTAAATCTTCTTTAATAATATTAAAAAACAGCTTACGTGTATTTTGTATTTACTATATTTACTCGATTTCGCTGAGAATGATAAACATCTTTCTCGCTTTGCTTACAATTCTAATGCGATGCAATGTTATGCAACTTCATTTATTAAAATTATAAAACGTGAGTGAGTTTTTATGATGTGATGTGGAACGAGTAGCAGACTGACGACGTACGACTGATGATCTGCGACAAATCCGGTTGACAACCACTGACAAACAGGAGGCAGCTGAGCGGACAAAGAGCGAACGGTTATTGCAGGACGACAGTGCAGACTCGAAGCCGGCGTGCCCCTCTCTTCGTTCGTCATTCCACTCTTTATCTCTCGTTTCTTATGTCATGTATCCCCTGCATCTAAACCTAAACCATCTAAACTACCTGCACCTACGCTTCAACATTGAGACTTCTTGAAACTAATTGTAAAATATTTGTATTTTCTCGAACGTTATGTCTATTATATACCTCTTTGGAACAACCTTGATGCGTCTGTTTCCTGACTACAGTTGTATTATAAGGAAAAAGGAAAGGACTATGTGTGATTTCTTTGTTCACATATTGTCATATATGCAAATTAGAATTTAGAAATAAAGTAAGCTTTCTTCTAAAGTTGATGAAATTTCACATTTTTTAGATATGTCCATGTTAGAGAAAAATTGGTATTTTTCCCCTCAAAAGTGACAAAAATTTTTTTCTATTAAAAATACTAAAATAAACAAATTTTTATTATCAATATTCAAATTTAGTATTCTAGTAACTATTCTATTTTAAAACGTTGATTGAGAGAATGTTTTAGCTTCATTATTATGAAAATAAAATATTATATGTTAGGAATTTACGTATCAAATAAATTAATTTTTGATAATAAAATATTAAGTAGATAGTAAATCCAAATTAGATGTATATAAAAAATTTTAATTTTATTACTATATATATATATATATATTAATTTGAATTTAAGAAGAACTTTATTATAAGATGTTTTATTACGCTGGGAGAAACTCATTTGATCGAATCAAAATTTTTTGGTTGCATATTTTGCTGATTGAGTTTATAATATGTTTGCATTAATAAAAAATTACCTGATATCAGAAACAGATAAAATGTTATAATAACAAAATTTTTTAGTTGCATGAGTTTGTTTCATCAAAATTTCGTAGTAATGATGACAAACGCACTGTCTTTCATACAATCACTTCGTTCAGCAGACTAAGCTACTTATTGATGTATTCTTTTAGAGCATCCAATTAAAATTTTAGATCTAGAAGAATACATCAATGAGCGCTCTTTGAGACGGCTGAATGCGTCCAATATTTGTTGTCGAGCGCACTAAGCAATACGAAACATCGCCGCTAGTGGGATGCACAGCTAAGCATTCTCTTCTAGCTAACAATAATAAAAATATGACGCAATTCATTATAAATACTATACCCACAAGATGCGACCGTGTCGAGTGAACTCTTCTCTCTTGTGTCAAAGATATCTTTCGGGTCTACATTAGAATTTCTATCGAGCTAACAGTTTCCTATTCCGAAAATTCTTCAGAATTACTATATATACATCTTTAATGAAGTTATATAAATCATTAATGAGGCTTTCGAGAATATTTTCTGTATCGAGACAACCGTAATCTTAGTAAGGATCTAATATTCTTTGCAACATCAATTTTTTCTAGCAATAAACGAAAGATTTATCATACTTAGACGGTTGTTCGACCTTTTGCTAAATTTTACCTGTTGGTTAAGAAGCAAGATTACCCAATCACATTGCCAGATTTACCTAACAGGTAAAATTTATCAAAGGTGGAACAATTGGTCCTTAATCTCGTGTACAAAATCTAAAGTTATAAAATCATTTTATATGATATTCAGTTTCGAGAGAGGAGGAAAACTGCATTGTACGTGAGAAAAATTTATCGATTTATGATTCTACATAATTACTGTTATATTTCGAACTCGCGCAATAATATTTAGCTGTCTATTCTTTCTTTTTTTTCTCTTTACGATCAATAATCTTTTTCATTTACTTTATATTTCATTTACTTTATAAATTGGAAATGAACAAAATTTGTTCTAATAGATTACATTTTATTCTAATAATAGATAACAAATAAAAGAGACAAGGTATAATTTATTCATAAACATTTTTATATTCGATTAAACGATAATTTTAATAAATTTTTAATTAAATAATTATTCAAATGATATATATTTGTTGTCAGTTATTTATACGAATAAGTATTCTACGAATTGTATTATCGAATAATATAATAATAATAATTTATACGAATAAAATGATTATACAGGATATCCTATTAAAGGTGTGCGTATATATGTTACAGATTATTATTTCTAAAACTAAGTATAAAATTTTTTGGACACATTATTGGCATATTAGGTACTCAGCCAGATTCGGTTACCTTAAAATGGTTCTACAGTAAATCGAGTTACTATAGAAGTATCTCATTTTTTAATATAATGAAGTTGAAGTACTGAACTTGACGTATGCAAAATTCTATGGCGGATTATCGATGAAGTAAGAGAGAAAAAAAGTTGGAAATGTAACTTTTAACGTATAATTTATTGTTGTGATAAATAAAAGTCGGAGGCGCTTCTTTGCTTTTGATTAACTGCATATAAACATTACATAGTTTTCTCTAGAAAAAAAAACGAATTATATATTTAATTACGAATATAAAAAATTAAAAAATTACGAATATAATGGTCACAAAAAATTGAATATTCTGGAAAGATATTTAATGTTGAAATGGCAAAATATCGAA